>ERZ827516.143-NODE-143-length-86996-cov-11.607745_pt1 | contig 86996 bp, 77 predicted proteins | sample MGYA00519703_ERZ827516 | MGnify/ENA primary metagenome ERZ827516 (study PRJEB31778, sample SAMEA3449337) | human gut metagenome | biome: human gut; feature: human-associated habitat; material: faeces | place: United Kingdom | collected 2010/2012 ...
ACGTTCGGGACGTAGAGGTCGCAAGTTCGAATCTTGTCACGCCGATTTATTTATGGATGTATCTGAATAGTTATCGACTGTATTATTTTGGAGCACGCGCATAGCGTGTTTTTTTTGTTACCGTTCAGTGTGAATAGTAACTTTTTTTATATTTTTCTGAAAATTCACTTTTTATGTCCTTTTATTTAGAAAATGCTGGATTTTTCAATTATCATAATGTACAATAGCCATTAAAATCATAAAACAGCTCCAAACTATAGTCGGTTTATATATTTATATTGTGCTATCAAACAAATGGAGACCATAATCTCCACTTTTGAAGATAAATGACAGTTTTCATTTATCATATTCCCCACAAAAACAATTGAATTACTGTTAGAATCACATACATGGCATCACATGATGCAAAGAGTTAGGAGGAAAATAAAATAAGTTCAATAGATAATAGAATCCATTGGTTAGAAAGTGAGATATTAGAGATTCAGGAAAGACTGGAGACAATCACTGAGGAAGGAACAATTTATCCTACACAAAAAGACGGAAATGTTAAATGGTATGTTTGGAGAAATGGCAGAAGAGAGTATTTATCAAAGAAAAATGATAAAGAAATCAGAAATCTTGTCAATAAAAAATATCTGGAGCTTTATCTGAAGGACACAATAAATGAACTCAGACTACTCGAGACAAACAGGAAGGCCCGGAAAAAATATAAAACCGATTATGCCCAGAAAATGTTGAAGCAAAAACATTATAGAAGTATACTTTTAGCAGTTGATGAGAAGAAAAATGAAGAGACAAATGAAAAGACACAGGTTCCTAACCCTGAAGCTCTCAAGTTTTATACTAAAATGGGAATTATAGTGCGGTCAAAATCAGAAGTAATTATTGCGACAGCCTTGTATGATAATAATATCAAGTTTGAGTATGAAAAGCCGATTAAAATCTCAGATGTTATTTATTATCCCGATTTTACGGTTGAGAAGAAAAATGGCGACATAATTCTATGGGAGCATCTTGGCTTGATAGACAATCCTGATTATCGAAATAAAGTTTATCGAAAGATATTGAAATATAACGAAAATGGATATTATCAGGGGAAAAATCTTATATTGACATATGAAACAGCGGAAAGTCCATTGGACCCCATTGACGTAGAGCATGAAATAGAAAAAATGTGCAGGTGATAAAATGCTGAAAACACAAACACATATACAGAAAACGCAAACACAGATACATTCGGCAATACAGCAGATGAAAGTACAAATAAAGAGACTCCAACGCTCAAAGAGCCACCATCCGGCAGAACAGATGTACAGCCACCGGAGGATATGAATTTATAATCGTACTGTAAATTAAAAATATTTTTTTACATGCATTTTACACACTAATGATTTTGCATTTTACATTTCCCCATTACTATATCAGTTGTAACAAACAAAGAAATAAATTCAAGAAAGTAATGAAAGAGGAAATTAAAATGAAAAATCGTATGAAAAAACTTTTAGTTTTAGCAACTGCTGCAACAATGATGACAGCAGCATTTACAGGATGTGGCTCAAGCTCAGACGGAGCAGACAACAATGCAGATACAAGCGCAGATAAGAGCGCAGATGAAGGCACATCAAATGAGAACTTAAGCGGTTCACTTTCACTTGCAGGAAGTACTTCAATGGAGAAGCTTTGTGAGGCGCTCAAGGAGTCATTCATGGAGAAAAACCCTGGAGTAACAGTAACAGTTGAGTATACAGGTTCTGGTTCAGGAATCGAGTCAGTAACAGCAGGAAGCGTAGATATCGGAGATTCATCAAGAGCACTTACAGATGATGAGAAAGCAAACGGCGTTGAGGAAAACATCGTAGCAATCGATGGAATCGCGGTAATCACAGACAAGGACAACTCAGTAACAGAGCTTACATCAGATGACTTAAAGAAAATCTACACAGGTGAGATTTCAAACTGGAAAGACCTTGGTGGAAAAGATGAGGCAATCGTAGCAATCGGCCGTGAGGCAGCTTCTGGTACAAGAGGAGCCTTCGAGGAGCTTCTTGATGTAAAGGATCAGTGCAAATATGCACAGGAGCTTGACTCAACAGGAGCAGTTCTTGCAAAGGTAGGCTCAACACCGGGAGCAATCGGATATGTTTCACTTGACGTGCTTGATGATACAGTAACAGCAATGAAAATTGATGGAGTAGAGGCAACAGAGGAAAACATTGTAGCAGGCAAATATCTCCTTTCGCGTCCATTCGTAATGGCTACAAAGGGCAAGATTGACGAGCAGAACGATATTGTTAAAGCTTGGTTTGACTATGTAAACTCAGATGAGGGACAGGCAGTTATCAAGAAGGTAGGCCTTATCCTCCCTCAGTAGAAATTATCGATCATAGTAATGATACGAAATACAGACATCGATGCGAGACGTCACTAGTAAGTATAAGTATAAAAATAATACAAAATACAGACATCGATATTAGACATCAGTATTAATACATATCGACAAGATACAGGGTTTCCTCAGGAAATGGCAGGTTTCCTGGGGAACTTTTTGAAACAAGGAGTATCAAATGAAACATAAATCCATAGTAGAGAATGTTGCCAAAATAATATTCACGGTATGTGCGGTTGTGGCAATATTCGCAGTATTATCAATAACAATTTATATGTTCCTTAAAGGCGCACCGGCATTTTTCAAGGTCGGAGTATTAAACCTCTTATTCGGAACAAAATGGGCGCCGACAGCGGCAGACCCAAGCTACGGAATATTGTACATAATCCTCACATCCATCATAGGAACAGCAGTATCTATACTCATAGGAGTACCGATTGCTCTTCTTACGGCAGTATTTCTTACTGAAGTGTCAAACAAAAAGCTCTCAGCGGTAGTGCAGCCGGCAGTAGAGCTGCTTGCAGCCATTCCATCAGTAATCTATGGACTTTTAGGACTTATGATACTTAATCCGGTATTATACAAGCTAGAGAAACATATTTTTGCAAACTCAGCAACACATCAGTTTACCGGCGGATCAAATCTGCTTGCAGCAATCATAGTGCTTGCAATCATGATTCTTCCTACGGTAATCAACATGAGCGTATCATCAATACAGGCAGTACCGCAGCAGATGAGGGCGGCATCACTTGCTCTTGGAGCAACAAAGATACAGACAATATTTAAAGTGACGGTTCCTGCAGCAAAGTCAGGAATCATGACAGGAATTGTGCTCGGAATAGGTCGTGCGCTCGGAGAAGCGATGGCTATCAACATGGTAGCCGGTGGAACGGTAAGCTTTCCACTTCCGTTCAACTCAGTGCGTTTCCTTACCACACAGCTCGTCAGTGAGATGGGATACGCCAGCGGACTTCACAGACAGGTGCTTTTCTCAGTAGGTCTTGTGCTTTTTGTGTTTATCATGATAATCAACCTCACCCTTATGAAACTCAAAAAGAAAGGAGCTGTGGAAAATGACTAGTATAAATGGAAAACGCCGCAGAATAGGCGATGATGTGGTATATTTTTTCATATATCTGTGTGCAGCATTATCGGTAGTGCTGCTTGCGGGAATCATCATATATGTATTTGTCAGGGGAATCGGCCAGGTAAACTGGCAGTTTCTGACCAGCGAGACATCTGTATTAAGAGGCACTGTCGGAATAGCGGGCAACCTGCTCAATACACTTTACATCATAATTATCACCATGCTCATAGCAACTCCTGTCGGAGTGGGAGCAGCTGTGTACTTGAATGAGTATGCAAAGCCGGGTAAGCTCGTATCCACAATAGAGTTTGCCACAGAGACACTTGCAGGAATACCGTCAATCATCTTTGGCCTTTTCGGAATGATGTTCTTTGGACAGACAATAGGCTTTGGCTACAGTATCCTGACAGGCTCACTGACACTGACACTCATGGTTCTGCCTCTCATCACAAGAAATACACAGGAGGCGCTTAAAACTGTACCGGACAGCTACAGACACGGCGCAGTCGGACTTGGAGCCGGAAAATGGCACACCATCCGCACCATTTTGCTGCCGTCAGCCATGCCGGGAATCATCACAGGTGTTATCCTTGCAATCGGCCGAATAGTAGGTGAGTCAGCAGCACTCCTCTTTACGGCAGGAAGTGCAGGAATGCTTCCAAAGGTTGCCAGCGGATATTTCTCAAAGATAATGCAGTCAGGTGGAACACTTACTATCAAGCTCTACCTTGCAGCGACAAGTGAAGGAAAATTCGACCAGGCATTTGGAATTGCGGTTGTTCTTCTCGTAATCGTATTCTTAATCAACATCCTGACAAAGGTGCTGGCAAAGAAATTCCAGGCGAAGTAAACAAATCAACCGGCTATTATAATGATATGAGGGTCAAAAGGTATTTTACCCCTTTAATCATAATAATAAATTAACGAATATAGTAAATAACCAATATAATGAACTAACTAAGAAAAGAAGCTTCGATTTGATATCAGTAAATCGGAGCTTCTTTTGAGTTTCATTAAGATTATTTCTTAAACAAATCTTAATATGTTACATAATTGGATTTTAATGTTACAATTGATACAATAAGACCAACATAAAACTTCCGGAGGCAATTATGTATAAAGTATTAGTATGTGATGATGAAAAAGACATTGTATCGGCAATCAGCATTTATTTGACCAGCGATGGCTACGAGGTAATCCCGGCGCGAAACGGGCTGGAGGCGCTCGACATAGTAAAGCACAATGATGTGCATCTTGTCCTGATGGATATCATGATGCCTGTCATGGACGGCATAGAGGCGATGGTGGAAATCAGAAAAATCTCTAATGTACCGGTCATACTGCTCACTGCCAAAAGTGAGGACACTGACAAGGTACTCGGGCTCACGGTCGGAGCAGACGACTATGTGACGAAACCGTTTAACCCGGTAGAGCTGCAGGCAAGGGTGAAGTCGCAGATCAGGAGATACATGCTTCTTGGCGCAGGCAATACAAGCGCAGGAAAGCTGGTAATCGGCGGCATTGAGCTGGATGATAAATCAAAGACAGTGACAGTTGATGGCGAGGCAGCGAATCTCACACGTACAGAGTACGATATTTTGAAGCTTCTCATGGAGCATCCGGGCGAGGTGTATTCGCCGAATCAGATATATGCAAAGGTCTGGAAGGATGAGCCGTATGGGACAGAAAACACGGTGGCGGTACATATCCGTCATCTCAGAGAAAAGGTTGAGATAAATCCGGCTGAGCCAAGGTACTTAAAGGTCATCTGGGGTCGCGGATACAAAATTGACGCTGAATAGGTGCGTGCTTGATACAGCTTTGTCAAGTGAAGCACTATAAAATGGAAGGTGAATGATATGAAAAAAATATCAAGAAATCTGTGGCTTAAGCTGGCGGCATTTATAGTATGCTCGGTCATGGCGGCAGGGCTTGTTGTAACAACGTTAGTTGCAGTGTATACAAACAATTATGAAAGTACAGCACAGCTAAGGGATGAAATTCATGCGAATATTGCAGGAGCCTATAGCAGACAGATGGTGTACAATTATGAATCCGGTGATGACAATGCATTTTCGCAGATGATGGACGATACAAATCTGCAGGCCGCAGTGGTAAAGAGTAATGAAACATCAGAGGACAAGGTAGATGTAAAATCTGATGCAGCAAAGGTGTATTCAAGTGTGGATGAAATATCAAATCCGGATTATATTTTTAGCTACAAGGCAAAGAACTTAAAGTGGAACAGGCTATCATATCTGTGGGATGCAATGAGCGGCAGCTATGAAGAGTCAGACGATGCATCAAACAGTATGAACAGTGAGAGAATCAGCTCAATCATGTATTCCAAGACAAATGGGCTCTTTTATCTGTGCCTGAATGATGGTACCGCTTATGTCATTCCAAAGGTGAGGGTGATGACAGGCTCTAACGATAACAGCTCGCTTGGCTTATATAAGGCAGTTGAGAAAACCGATGAGAATGGAAATAATTACTTTGCCTACGAGGAGATGTTTACAGGCCAGTCACTCGATATTACAGGCTTTGCCGAGTGGAAAAATGTAAAGTGCTATGATGAAAAAGGAAATCATATAAAGTGTGGCATGAATCTGAGTGATGACGGCGATTCGCGCTTTGATAGTGACGGCTCTTACTACGATTATGATGAGGATATTTATTATGACAGCTACGAAATCATAAAAGTGGTGGAGCAGGTGAATGAGAGCTATGAGCTTTTACCGGATACCTTTAATATATCGGATACCGGAATTGTGTACTATCCATACACCCAAACGGAAGATAAGCCTGAGTACTATTATGTGTATGCAAAGCTTCCGCAGCAGCTTCAGGAAAAGGGCGATTACTTCAATCAGGCAGACAGCTTACTTGACGTCATGGAATTTACAGAGGCTCATTTGAGTGTATTGTTTGTCATATTTATACTTGGTTTTGTGATTACAGCGGGGTATCTGCTGACAGTTGCCGGAAAACGTGAGGATTCGGAAGAAATTAAATTACGATTATATGACAGGCTGCCGTATGAGGTGATGCTCGGTGTGACAATGTTTGCAGACTTTATGGTATTTCCGGCAGGCTTTTTGCTTATAAAGCAGCTTCCGGTGGTGGCACTCATTTGTCTGGCGGCAACCATGGTTTCGCTTGAAGCAATCCTGTCAACATACGTAAGAATCAGGGCACATGAGTTCTGGAAGCATACACTGTGCTACTATGTTGTTAGATTTTTCTTAAAGCCTGTCAAAAAGCTATGCAGGATGGTATTTGCTCCAATCAGATACGGCTTTTCATGGATAGAAAGAAATGTACCGCTGTTTTTGATCAGTATGCTGGCATTCGGCCTTTTATGTCTGCTTGAGATTATAGGCTTTGGCTTCATTGTAAAGCTTATAGAGCTTGCGCTGCTTATCACATTCATCATGCAGTATGACAGGATAAGATGCGCCGCAAAGGCAATAGCAAACGGTGATTTTTCACAGCCGGTTGATACATCAAGGCTTATGCTGTTTTTCAGAAAGCATGGCGAGGATTTGAATAATGTGAGCAATGGAATAGAGGCGGCGGTCTCTGAAAAAATGAAGAGCGAGCGCTTCAGGACGGAGCTCATCACAAATGTGTCGCATGATATCAAGACACCGCTCACATCCATTATTAATTATGTGGACCTGTTGCAGAAGGAGGACATAGATAACGAGAAGGTACGCGAATATCTTGACGTTCTCGACAGACAGTCATCACGTCTGAAAAAATTAATTCAGGATTTACTTGAGGCTTCAAAGGCATCTACCGGCAGCATAAATGTAGAACTGGAGGAACTGGATGCGGCTGTTATGCTGTCACAGGTAGCCGGAGAATACAAAGAAAAATTCGAGAAAAATAATCTTGACTTAATTATTAAAAATGACGTTACGCCTGTCATGATTCAGGCAGATGGACGACATCTGTGGAGAGTGTTTGATAATCTGATGAACAACATCAACAAATACGCCCAGCCTGGCACGAGAGTGTACATTGACATCATTCCAAAGGACAGCGGAGCCATCATAACCTTCAAGAATGTATCAGCTACACCGCTTAATATCTCAAGCGATGAGCTCAAGGAGCGTTTTGTCAGAGGAGACAGCTCGCGAAATACCGAGGGCAGCGGACTTGGACTGTCTATTGCAGAAAGCCTCATGAAGCTTATGAATGGTACTTTGGAGCTGACGGTGGATGGCGATCTGTTTAAGGTGACTTTGGAGTTTTAGACTTTTTAAAACAATATTATGATACCTATTGACCGTCTAATCATATTATATATTGAACTTATAAGACATAAGAAACAATAAAAGCCGGGGCAGATGCCCCGGCTTAAAAAATTATTTTTCGCATTCTTTTACAAAATCAACTACTTCCATATTCTTTTTCATTATATTATCGTCTTTTTCCATTTCACTAATTGTCATCCAATAATAGTGTCGGGAGTTAATAGAAAAGTCGTTTTTATTCATTATTTTTGGAATATTTTTAAATTCTACTTCGTACAGCCTATGGTTATACACTCTGTTTTCGTTATGGCTTACGGAATATTTTTCCTGTACTCTGGATGATATATATTTGCATTTGATTTCTTTTTTGGGTATACCTAAGTCATTTGATAAATTACTGATGATAAAGGATTCATTGTCTTTATCTGCGGTTTTTAAATTGGGAAACAGCTTACAGTCCCATCTTTCATCATAATATGTAAGATATTTTGTTTTTATGCCGGGGGCACTGTTTTTGATTATAATTAATGAATGATTATGCTGTATCATGTCCAATCCTTCTATATCCCTCAATAAGTCTGTGTGAGTGTAATTATTGTTTTTGAAATCAATAATATCATATATTATTTTTATCATGTAAACAATTCCGATAACACAAAATATAGTTTTAAATACAATTCCCGGGATGATCCATATGGTTTCATAGTTTGCTGTCCATACTGATATTAAGAAAGATATACCTGCTATAATTGTATCTATTGTTATCTTTTTGCCTATAAAATCGCGCTTTTTTTCAAGTAAAAGCTCCAATTGTTCCCTACTAATTAAAATTTTCATAACCCCTCCAGATAATAGTGTTGAAACACATGATATATAATTATAAATGATGAAAAATGATATGGCAATAAAAATATAAATAGAAAACAAGAAGGAATGCTATTACAAATTATAATAACATTCCTGAATAATCATATCATCTCCAAAAACCTCTCATGAATCCGTGTATCATCATCAAGCTCCGGATGAAAAGCCAGCCCAATCTGGTTCTTATACTGCACGCCGACAATTTTGCCGTCATACTCGGCGAGCACATGTACATCATTTTTGGCTGAGTCATCAATAGCTTCAACGTAAGGCGCCCTGATAAATGTCATGGTAAAGTCAAAGCTATTGTCAAACCTTGCTGTGGCCTCGAAGCTTCCGAGCTGTCTGCCGTAGGCATTTCTTTTAACAGTGGCAGGCAAAGTGCCGAAATATACGTTGTCATCGTTGCTGATATGTGAAGCTAAAAGGATAAGACCGGCGCAGGTTGCAAGCACCGGAAGTCCGTTAGCGATTCTTTCCTTAAGCTCATTAAACATATCAAGCTCACGGAGCAGCTTGCCCTGCACAGTGCTCTCACCTCCGGGCAGCACGAGTCCGTCTAAGTCACAGATATCTGATTTCCGGCGCAGCTCTACACATTCGCACCCAAGAGACTCAAGCATGCGCTTGTGCTCAATAAACGCTCCCTGAACAGCTAAAACACCAATCTTAAGTCCTGATTTCATTTTATTTGCCTCTTTCTTCCATGATGATTTTAATCTCGCTCTCGTTGATTCCGACCATAGCCTCACCGAGATCCTCAGAAAGCTCTGCGATGAGCTTTGCATCAGTAAAGTTTGTCACAGCTTTTACGATAGCGGCAGCTCTCTTGGCAGGATCGCCTGATTTGAAGATACCTGAACCGACGAACACACCCTCAGCACCGAGCTGCATCATAAGAGCCGCATCAGCCGGAGTAGCCACACCGCCTGCCGCAAAGTTTACAACCGGAAGCTTGCCGTTGTCATGAACGAATTTGACCAGCTCGAAAGGCACCTGAAGATTTTTAGCTGCCTCGAAAAGCTCATCCTCACGCATGGAAGTAAGTTTTGCAATCTCAGAATTCATCTTTCTCATATGTCTGACAGCCTGTACGATATCACCTGTACCGGGCTCACCCTTTGTACGGATCATGGAAGCTCCCTCGTTGATACGGCGGAGAGCCTCACCGAGATCTCTTGCACCACATACGAAAGGCACCTTGAAATCTCTCTTATTGATATGGTACACATCATCAGCAGGTGAAAGCACCTCAGACTCATCAATGTAGTCAATCTCGATAGCCTCAAGTATCTGAGCCTCCACGAAGTGACCGATACGGCACTTTGCCATGACTGGGATGCTGACAGCCTCCTGAATGCCCTTAATCATCTTAGGATCGCTCATTCTTGAAACACCGCCTGCGGCTCTGATATCAGCAGGGATTCTCTCAAGCGCCATAACAGCACATGCACCGGCAGCCTCGGCAATCCTGGCCTGCTCCGGAGTCGTAACATCCATGATGACACCGCCCTTGAGCATCTGCGCAAGCCCTTTGTTGAGTTCGTATTGAGTATTCTTATTGTTATCCATTTGTTAAATCTCCTTTTATTTTTATATTGCTTTTATGTCAATTTATATGACGAAAGTAGTCAGGCGTGAGCAAATATGTTTAGGTAGCGAACACGGGAGTTTACACGCCGCCTGCGCCGCCGGGCTGCATTTGCTCATGCCAGCCATATATCATGGTTGCAATATTACGCTACATCTGGTAATATTAAAATATTCAAAATAAGGAAAATAAAAATGCCAGAAAGCGGTGAATCAAATGCTGACCTACGACCTCACAAAAACAGACGGGCCACTCTACAAATGCCTGTATGAGTGCATCAAAAACGATATATCACAGGGAAAATTAAGCTCCGGGGAGAAAATGCCATCAAAACGTACCCTCGCCAAGAATCTGGGGGTTAGTACCATTACGGTTGAAAATGCATATGACCAGTTGATAGGCGAGGGCTATATGTTTGCAAGGCCCAAGAAGGGCTATTTCATAGCCGATGTTTCAGATATCAGGGTAATCAAGGCACCGGTGCATAAGGAGCTTAGCATAAAGCTGCCGCCTGAGCAGGATGAAAGTATATTTGACTTCTCATCAAACAGGACAGACTCGGGTAACTTTCCGTTTTCTATATGGGCAAAGCTCATGCGAGAGACGATTTCCCTTAGGGAGCAGGAGCTTTTGTCGGTGTCGCCGTGTGGCGGAGTGAGAGAGCTTCGGGAAGCGATAGCAAGCCATCTGTCATCGTTTCGCGGTATGAATGTGGACCCGGACCAGATAATAGTCGGAGCGGGAACAGAGTATCTGTACGGACTGCTCGTGAAGCTTTTGGGTACGGACAAGGTATACTGCGTGGAGGATCCGGGCTATAAGAAAATCAGCCAGATATACGAGTGCAACAATGCAAAATGCCTGCCGGTGCAGATGGATGAGCAGGGCATCAGCGTGGAGCTTATAAAGAAAGCAAACGCGCAAATAGCACATATCAGCCCGACACACCATTTTCCGACAGGAATCACGATGCCTGTGAACCGCCGCTATGAGCTTTTGGCATGGGCCAACGAGAGCAGCGACAGATACATCATAGAGGATGATTACGATAGTGAGTTTCGCATGAACGGACACCCGATACCGCCCATCCTCTCGATAGATGCGTGTGAAAAGGTCATCTATATAAATACATTTTCAAAGTCACTCACATCCACCATCCGAATCAGCTACATGGTGCTGCCGGAGCATCTGGCAAATGAGTTTTACAGGAGGCTTTCATTTTACTCATGCACGGTATCCACCTTCGAGCAGTACACGCTGGCACGTTTTATCAGCGAGGGCTATTTTGAAAAGCACATAAACAGGATGAGGCTGCATTACGGCAGAAAGCGCCAGAGCGTGCTTTCGTCCATAAAAGACTGCTTCCCCGAAAAGGAATGCAGGGTAATAGAAAATGACTCCGGATTGCATTTTATCATACAGTTTGCCACAAACCTTCCGGACAAAACAGTTGAAGAGCTGCTATTGAAAAAAGGTATAAAGCTTCAGGCGATTACCCATTTCAACCTGAGTAAGCCAAAGGAAGACAGGCATCAGTTTATTATCAATTACTCCAATATTGATGCAGACAGGATAATGGATGAGCTTTTAATTATTAAAGATACAATACTTTAACCAGACAGTACTTTAATAAAGCCGACTATAAAGCATATAAATAGTGTATACAAATAATAAATACAAACAGTGCGAATAATTTATGTGTGTAAAAATTTGACATAGATTTTACATACATCTGATAGAGCATTTTACAAAGCATCCATATAATGTATTCTCGAAGACAAGAAATTTATTACATGTTGCAGGAGATACAAATGGAGAAAAAAATCAAAATTCAGGTTCGCGACCTGAATCTGTATTATGGCCAGAATCATGCACTGCATGGTGTCAATATGGACATAAAAGAAAACAGCGTGACAGCGCTGATCGGACCGTCAGGATGTGGTAAGTCTACATTTTTAAAGTGTATCAACAGAATGAATGATCTGGTTGACAACGTCAGAATCGAGGGAAGCATAGAGATAGATGGTGAGAATATATATGCACCATCAGTCGATACAACCGTACTTCGCAAAAAGGTCGGCATGGTTTTCCAGCAGCCAAATCCGTTCCCGATGAGCATATATGACAATATTGCATATGGCCCGAGAGTGCATGGCATCAAGGATAAAAAGACACTCGACCAGATAGTTGAGGAAAGTCTTCAGGGTGCTGCGATATTCAATGAAGTTAAAGATAGATTAAAGAAATCTGCTATGGGACTTTCGGGTGGACAGCAGCAGAGACTGTGTATTGCGAGAGCGCTTGCCGTACAGCCGGAGGTGCTTTTGATGGATGAGCCAACATCAGCGCTTGACCCTATCTCTACTTCAAAGATAGAGGAGCTCATGGAGGATTTAAAGAAAAAGTACACAGTTGTGGTTGTAACACATAACATGCAGCAGGCAGTGCGTGTGTCAGACGATACAGCCTTCTTCCTTGTGGGAGATATGGTTGAGTTTGGTGACACAAAGACAATTTTCTCATATCCACAGGACAAGAGAACAGAGGATTACATCACAGGGAGGTTTGGTTAATGAGATCGAAATTCGACGAGCAGCTTAAGAAGCTGAATGAAGAAATGATGCACATGGGAAGCATGATTGAGGAGTCAATCCAGAAAGCGATCGATGCATTTATACATCAGGATGCCGATAGCGCCAAAGCCATCATGGAGGGCGATTCAGAGATAGACAGAGAGCAGAAAAAGATAGAGAGCCTGTGCTTTAATCTGCTCATGCAGCAGCAGCCTGTAGCAAGAGACCTTAGAACAATTTCTGCAGCGATGAAGATGGTTACTGATATGGAGCGTATAGGAGACCACGCAGCCGATATCAGCGAGATGACCATTTTGATGAGCAGTGACAAGCCATACAGGGTCAATATAGAGCATGTCAAGAGCATGGCTTCAGAGACAATGCTTATGCTTATCAGGGCAATCGAGGCATATGTTGAGAAGAACAATGACAAGGCTCACATAGTGATGAAGCAGGATGATGTGGTTGATGATCTTTTTGATAAGGTAAAGGCTGAGCTTATTGATTTCATCAGGGAGCATCCGGAGGATGGTGAGCAGGCAGAGGATCTTCTCATGGTTGCAAAATATTTTGAGCGTATCGGAGACCATGCGACAAATATTGCTGAGTGGGTTGAGTTTGCGCTTGATGACAAGGTTCGCAAATCATGATTTAATTATCATACACAAATGAAAGGTATACATCGAATTGCATGCAAGCATGCATCGATAATACCTTTTTACCCTTTAATCATGAAATTTATACAGACGATGGATTTTACATAAATTTTACATAAAACCATCGTCTGTTTTACATTAGTAATGTATAATCGAAAGTAAAAAGCAGGTAAAAATTTTACATAAGATTTTTTGAAATGGAGAAAGCTATGGCACTTATTTATATTGTAGAGGACGACGAGAGCATACGTGAGATAGAGAGTATTGCTTTAAAAAACAGTAATTACATAGTCAGTGCATTTGAAAATGCAAAGGAATTTTACAAGAAGCTGGATGAACTCGTACCGGACCTTATACTGCTTGATGTGATGCTTCCGGATGAGAGCGGCTACGATATCGTGAGAAAGCTCAGAAAACGTCCGGCCACACAGGATATTCCTATTATAATGGTCACAGCCAAGACAACAGAGATGGATATGATAAAAGGGTTTGACGGAGGAGCAGATGATTACATCAAAAAGCCTTTCTCAATCATGGAGCTTATCACAAGAGTAAAGGCACTGCTTAGGAGAACAGCGAAGGAGGAGCCGAAGCTTTTAAAGCTGGATGATCTGGTGATCGACCATGAGCGCCATGTGGTTACAGTGAACAATGAGCCGGTTGACCTTACATACAAGGAGTACGAGCTTTTAAGGCTTCTGATGGGCAGTCAGGGAATAGTCATGACCAGGGAGGTCATCATGAGAAGCGTCTGGGACACTGACTTTGAGGGCGAGACACGTACAGTGGACATGCACATAAAGACACTCCGCCACAAGCTGGGTGACTATGGCAGCAGGATAAAGACAGTCAGAAATGTGGGCTATGTTATAGAATAATAGCTGTTATAATGATTTCTAATATACATAAGCGGAGCGTACAGCATGAAAAAGAAGATTAACTATTATCTGGTAGCAACAGCACTTTTTGTAGCAATTGCCACTATGGTTTCCATGACAGTAATCAACTATTACCTCTTTCAGAAGCAGGTAAAGGAAGATCTGCAGGTCATGGCAGAGACAATAGAAAGCACCGGAATACTAAAACAGGATATAAATGAAATCCCGCAGATTGACGTGGAGGGTATTCGTGTCACCTGGATTGACAAGGACGGCACAGTGCTGTATGACAATCAAAATGATGTGAAAAAACTTGAAAATCATGGCGATAGACCGGAAGTTGAATCAGCATTTGATAAAGGTACGGGAGACAGCGTGAGAACATCAGCCACTATGAACAGCAATACCTTCTATCATGCCATAAAGCTCAATGATGGAACGGTACTGCGTGTTTCTATTGCAGCAAGAAGTATCTGGAACATGTTTGCAAGCAGTATACCTGCCATGCTTATAGTGACGGTTATCATAGTAGGAATATGTGTGGTTCTCGCCAAGAGCCTGACCAGAAAGCTCATGAAGCCAATCGAGACACTTGCAGGCAACCTGGAGCAGGCCTCTGTCATCCAGAAAAAGACAGAGTACAAGGAGCTCGTGCCGTTCATGAATGCGATAAGGATACAGCATGAGGGCGTGCTTGCCGCGGCAAAGAGCAGACAGGACTTCACAGCCAATGTGTCACACGAGCTAAAGACTCCGCTTACAGCAATCTCCGGCTACGCAGAGCTCATAGAAAACGGCATGGTCGAAAAGGAGCAGCAGATTCATTTTGCCACTGAAATCAGAAGAAATGCACAGCGCCTGCTTTCCTTGATCAATGATATCATAAAGCTCTCGGAGCTTGATTCCAGCGAGGCGCAGCAGGGCTTTGAACAGCTTGATCTGTACGGTCTGGTAAAGGAATGCATGGAAAATCTACAGGTGAATGCCGGGCAGAGAAAAGTAGCACTCAATTTTGACGGCACTGACTGTATGGTACGAGGCAACAGGCAGCTTCTCACGGAGCTTGTCGAGAATCTCTGTCAGAATGCTATCCGCTACAACAATGAGGGAGGCACCGTAAATGTGACGGTACACAAGCTAGGTGGCAAGACAGTTCTCACGGTCGAGGACAACGGCATAGGCATACCAAAGGATCAGCAGGAGCGCGTCTTTGAGCGCTTCTACAGAGTGGACAAGAGCCGCTCGAAGGAGACCGGCGGTACAGGCCTTGGGCTTGCGATAGTAAAGCATATAGTGGAGCTGCATGATGCAGGGCTTACGCTCGACAGCGAGGTGGGGCGTGGCACAACAATAAAGGTGGAGTTTTAGCTCCGCCTTTTTACGTCTCCTGCGCCATACCGGGCACACAAGCTCTTGCAAAATCGAGGCGCAGTGTTTATAATAATTTGTTAGCAGTGAAAACAAGGCAAAACCAGGAGGAACAGCCATGTATCAGGAAATATCAAAATTACTTATGTACGGAGATTTATCTCAGGACGAGATACTTTATAAATTGGGCCAGCTCTTTGAGCAGTTTGAGGTGGGCGAGTACAACAAGACAGAGCTTGTGCGCGACATCAATACACAGGTCAAGAGAATCTTAAAGGTAGCGACAGACTATGGTTTTGATGACAATCTGTGGCACAACTATCTCACTTTCTTCCTTATGATGAGTGAGAATCCGTTTTCCATCACCTGTGAGAAGGTCGGAGCCAGCGATGGCAGCGTAAATGGGCTTGTGGCAAACGATTTCAGGATTTTTAAGAAGCTTTTCGACTATGATTTTAAGCCAATCGAGTCAGCACTCGGAATAGACTGCTTCACACAGATCAGCAATTATAAGGCCATTGTGAAAAAGGATCTTATGTACAATCACAATGTCAGCGAGAAAGTAAGGGCGCTGAGCAAGAAGCTTGAGGCAGCTAAGGATGAGCAGGAGTTCTTTGATGTGGTAACAGGCTTTTACAAGGCATACGGAGTCGGCATGTTTGGTCTCAACAAGGCATTCAGGATTGAGGAACATCTGGACGGTGGCTTTTCCTTCATGCCAATCAACAATATGGATGCGGTCATGCTCGATGACCTGATCGGGTATGAAATCCAGAAGAAAAAGCTCACAGACAATACAGAAGCGTTTGTACAGGGCAAAAAGGCCAACAATGTGCTGCTTTTCGGAGACAGCGGAACCGGAAAATCAACAAGCATCAAGGCCATTGTCAATCAGTATTATGATGACGGACTGCGCATGATTGAGATATACAAGCATCAGTTTAAATATCTGTCAAAGATTATCGCAGCAATCAAAAACAGAAACTACAGATTTATCATATATATGGATGACCTCTCATTCGAGGAGCACGAGATTGAGTACAAGTTCCTAAAGGCAGTTATCGAGGGTGGCGTGGAGACAAAGCCTGACAACATACTGATTTATGCAACCTCTAACCGCCGTCACCTGATCAAGGAGACATGGAATGACCGTAATGACCAGGACAACAGCAATGACAAGCACCACTCAGATACGGTTGAGGAGAAGCTGTCACTTGTAAACCGTTTTGGTGTGACAATCAGCTACTCAAAGCCATCGCAGAAGGAGTTCTTCAACATCGTAACAGAGCTTGCGAGAAAGAGCGGCTGCACACTTTCAGACGAGGAGCTGTGCAGGGAGGCAAACAAGTGGGAACTCAGCCACGGTGGTATTTCAGGACGTACTGCAACACAGTTTGTCAACTACATTATGGCTAACAATTAAGCAGCAGGCATAAGCATGAAAGGATAGTATATGCTCTACCAGATAAGTAATGGCGCTGTCGCATTTGGCGACGACGTCATTTTGCATAGTATAGATTTTGAAATCAGAAACACAGAAAAGATAGCGATAGTCGGCAGAAACGGCTGTGGCAAGACAACACTTTTAAAGCTCATTTCAGGCGAGGTTGAGATGGAAAAGCTCGACAGCGATGAGAGCGCCTCTATTGCAAAGGCAGGAAACCCGGAGATAGGGTATCTGAAGCAGATTGCGTTTGATGATCCTGATGTGACACTCGAGCAGGAGGTGCGCAAATGCTTCGTGAAAATGGACGAGCGAAAGGCAGAGCTTGCGCGCGCGGCGGCAGAGCTCGAGCATGATTATTCCGATGAAAAGGTAGCCAGATATACCGCGATGGAGGAGGCCTTCAAGGATGATGGCGGCTACTATTATGAGAAGGAATATGAGGTCATGATCCGCAAGTTCGGCTTCTCAGATGATGAGCGCAAAAAGCCAATCCGTGACTTTTCCGGAGGTCAGCAGACCAAGATAGCATTCATAAAGCTGCTTTTGTCAAAGCCTGACATACTGCTTTTGGACGAGCCGACCAACCACCTCGATGTCACGACGATTGAGTGGCTTGAGGGCTATCTGAAGTCGTACCCGAAGGCAGTGGTTGTCGTATCCCATGACCGTATGTTTCTCGACAATGTGGTAGATGTGGTATACGAGATAGAGTACGGCACAGCAAGGCGCTATCCGGGTAATTATACCAATTTTATCGCCCGCAAAAAGGAAAACTACGACAAGCAGATGAAGGATCACATCGCCCAGCAGAAGGAGATAGAGCGTTTGCAGCGTATGGTTACGCGCTTCAAGGGCAAGCCGACCAAGACAGCCATGGCGCAGTCAAAGCAGAAGGCTATCGACCGCATGGTGATTATCGAGGCACCGGACAAGTACGACAATAAGACCTTCCATGCCAATTTCCAGCCCGAAAAGGAGACCGGAAACGATGTGCTTTATACATCAGAGCTTGCAATCGGCTATGACCATCCGCTCTCAGTAGTGTCGCTTGATTTGAAAAGAGGCGAAAAGCTTGGCATACTCGGCGGAAACGGACTTGGAAAATCGACATTTTTAAAGACTATCGTGGGTAAGATTCCTGCACTTTCAGGCGAGTACCGCTTTGGAACCAACGTGCAGATAGGATATTTCGACCAGCAGATGGCCATGTATACAAGCAACAAGACTGTGCTCGATGATTTCTGGGATGAGTATCCGAATCTCACGGAAACCGAGGCCAGAAATGCACTCGGAGCCTTCCTTTTTTCAGGGGATGACGTGTTCAAGAACGTAAATATGCTCTCCGGAGGAGAAAAGGTCAGACTGGCGCTTTGTAAGATTTTAAAGACCAGACCGAACGTGCTCGTGCTCGATGAGCCAACTAACCATATGGATATCGTAGGCAAGGAAACGCTGGAGAGCATGCTTAAGGACTACAAGGGCACACTGATTTTTGTATCACACGACAGATATTTTGTGAAAAAGGTAGCCACACAGCTGCTTGTGTTCGAGGATGGCACGACCAATCTCTATCAGTTTGGCTATGAGCAGTATCAGGAAAAGCTCGACAGGGAGGCTTCGGAGAGCAAAAATGTATACAGAGGCAATGCGATATTTGGCGGCGCGATAAGCCAGAACGGCGGCAGTCAGACAGGCAGTGATGCAAACCGGAGCACGTCACAAACCGCTGCAGCAGGTAATGTGGGCGAAAGCACCAATGCAAATAACGCGACAGGCGGCATGGCTGTCTCATCAACCGGCAAGGCATATTACAACCCGGGCAAGGAGCGCTCAAAGATACAAAAAAAGGTCAAAAAGGCCGAGGAGGACCTGGCGGTCAAGGAGGCAAAGCTCGATGAGCTCAAGGCCGAGCTTATGAAGCCGGAGTATCAGTCAAGCTACTCAAAGCTCACGGAAATCCAGAACGAAATAGATGCTCTCGAGGAAGAAATCCTTATAGATATGGAGGCGTGGGAGGAGCTTTCCTCTCAGCTTGAGGAGCTTGAGTAGTGTATAAAAAATCATCTGACTTGATGTTTTTTATCTTAATGAAATCCCTAATTATAGCGAAATCAAGTAATTTCGCGTTGGATCATAAATAAAATCTTGATTTTTTATATAAAATGCATAAAAATGATTGATGAAAAAGAAATTTATGGTATAATATTTACATGATACAGACAACGTATCAAATAAACGATAAAGGGGTTGGACATCATGAGAATAACAATTTCAGGAAGAAACATCGAATTAACAGAGGGGCTTAAGCAGGCAGTAGAGGAGAAGCTGTCAAAGCTTGAGAAGTTTTTTAAACCGGACACAGACGTATACGTTACACTCAGCGTAGAAAAGGATAGACAGAAAATTGAGGTTACTATCCCGGCAAAGGGACATGTTATCCGTTCAGAGCAGGTCAGCAGTGATATGTACGTATCAATTGACCTAGTAGAGGAAGTAATCGAGAGACAGCTTCGCAAATACAGAACCAAGATTTCCGCAAAGAAGTATGCACCGGCGATATTCCAGGATGATTTCGTGGAGGCAGACGATGCAGAGGACGAGGAAATCAAGATTGTCCGTACCAAGAGATTTGGTATGAAACCTATGTATCCTGAGGATGCATGTATCCAGATGGAGCTCTCAGGACACGATTTCTTCGTATTCAGAAATGCAGAGAATGACGAAGTAAATGTAGTCTACAAGAGAAAAGGAAATACATACGGACTTATCGAACCGGAATGTTAGACTCTTATTTTTCATCATAATTTAACCTTTCTTTCATCGAAAATCGGCAGCCGTTGGCTGCCGGTTTTTATATTAACCATTTATATAAAATTTCTTTATAAAATTTCTTTGAAAATAATTTTGACATGATTAGAAATGAATGTTACAATATAGATAACAAAAAGGTGCTACCTATAACAACGGTTCGCCTGATCATTTACTTAGTTAAAATAACCGTTCAGTTTCCAGGCTGGGGCGGTTATTTTTTTGTGGTCTTACTGCCATTGGAACCAATCGCATATCCAAGACCAAATGAGGTTAAACAGAGACTGAGCACTGCAATCAAGGTATCGACTGTAAGCATAAGCGAAGTCCTCCTTCCATCAGATTTCTCAAATGAGAGCATATCTATGTAAACGGAGCTATAGACTCCCCGCAAAAAGCGAACCGCCATCTACACGTCTACGTGTGGTAGCACCTATAACAATTATACCGAATATTTGTTCTACTTTCAAGATGATTTGGATTAAATTTAAAAAAAATGAAATAATTAGAAGAAATACCTCAAAATATAGTACAAATTTATCATTCCAAAAATTCTTATGAGAAAAGCGCAATATAAACCAAAAACCAACTAAATTAAACCAAAAACCATGTCGTATTTTGTCGAAAACTGCTAATCACCTATTAATATTAAAAATTCTAATAGAAATCTTCAAAATATCAGCACATAACGCGCCTAGAATATTGATATATTATATGGAAAAATTAACCCACCAACAAAAACAAAGAGAAAAATTTCGTAAAAAACGAAAAAATTTCAAAAGAAAAAGAAGTTCTATGAAAAATATAGTTGATGGAGGGAAACAAATATTTGAGAACAATGTACTATGAACAGAAAGGACTTATTAACCTCGATGATATCGTAGATATATTTATTGAGGTGGGAAATATACACAATTACCTGGAAAATGCAGCCTTGCGGATTTTGCTTTTTGGCAATCCTGAGCTGAATTTTTATCAGTGCCGATTATTAGTATTGAAGTACGGAGAATCACTTTCACAGGATGATTTGCACGGGCGGATGGTATTTATGAGAATGATACAGCTGCTGGAAGTTAACACAGTTTAAAATAAGATGAGAATTTCTTTTTTGACCGGGCAACCGGTCTTTCTTTTTTGCACAAATGGTGTTATAATTTTGAAAAAATTATGTTGATTACTCATAGCTTTAAAAAAGAAGCATTGCATTGTGTTTAATTAAGCCAAAGCATGATAATTCAATCAAAGAAAAGAGGACAAAAATGAACATCGTAGTACTTGCCGGAGGGCTCAGCACAGAGAGAGATGTTTCCTTCAAGACAGGAAGCATGGTAGCTAAGGCACTCAAAGAGAACGGCCACAAAGTTATATTATTGGATGTATTTATGGGATATAGTGACAGGGAGGAGGACCTGACAGGTATATTTGACCGCGCGGACGAGATAAGCGTGCAGGTCAGTGATATTCCGACAGAGGCACCTGACCTCGCAAAGGTAAAGGCTTCCAGAAAGGACCAGTCACCTTGTTTCTTCGGACCAAATGTCATCAAAATGTGTCAGATGGCGGACATTGTTTTCATGGCTCTTCACGGAGAAAACGGAGAGAACGGAAAGATACAGGCAGCATTTGACCTCTTCGGTGTCAAATATACAGGCAGCGATTATTTAAGCTCAGCCATCGCCATGAACAAGGAGACATCAAAGCAGTTCTTCCTTGCAAACGGAATCCCTACTCCAAAGGGTATTTCCATGACAAGAGCGACCAGACAGGACGATATCACAAAGCTTGACCTGACACTTCCATGCGTGGTAAAGCCATGCTGCGGCGGTTCAAGCATCGGTGTCACCATCGTTAAGGATGCGGCAGAGTTCAAGGCGGCACTTGACGATGCCTTCAAGTGGGAAAATGAGCTGGTTATCGAGGAATTTGTACAGGGCAGGGAGTTCTCTGTCGGCGTTATCGAGGGCAAGGCTCTTCCTATTATAGAGATTGCACCGAAGGAGGGCTTCTACGATTATAAGAATAAATACAAGGCGGGCAGTACAGTAGAGACATGTCCGGCCGAGCTTCCTGAGCAGGTGACAAAGGATATGCAGCACTATGCCGAGGAGGTTGCGCGTGTTATCGGGCTTGACACATATTCACGCTCAGACTTTTTGCTCAATGACAAAAATGAGATGTTCTGCCTCGAGGCAAACACACTGCCGGGCATGACTCCGACCAGTCTTCTGCCACAGGAGGCAGCGGTTATCGGTATGAGCTTTAATCAGCTTTGTGAGCATCTGATTGACATATCTTTGAAAAAATATGAGGTGTAACATGTCGGATAAGTACATGAAGAATCTTACATTTGCAAATATCGCAAAGGCCTGTGAGGGCACATACATAGGTGATGAGACACAGCTTGATACGACAATCACAGGCGCAGTCATAGACAGCAGACAGGTGAAGGAGGGCTATCTTTTTATCCCGATAAAGGGAGAAAGGGTGGACGGACACAAATTCATTCCGACTGTGTTTGAGCAGGGGGCGGCAATTGTGCTCTCTGAGCATGAGCTGACGGATCCGGCAGGTCCATATGTGCTTGTTGAATCAACCACCGATGCCATGAAAAAGCTAGCGGCATTTTACAGAAAAAGCCTTGATATCAAGGTGGTGGGGATCACCGGAAGTGTCGGCAAGACCAGCACCAAGGAGATGATATCGTCAGTCCTTGAGCAGAAATACAGCGTCCACAAGACCGCAGGAAATTTCAACAACGAGATAGGCCTGCCACTCACCATTTTCGGAATCAGGGAAAGCCATCAGGTAGCGGTGCTTGAGATGGGCATATCTGATTTTGGCGAGATGCACAGACTTTCTACTATGTCTTGCCCGGATGTTATGGTCATCACCAATATCGGCTACTGCCATCTGGAGTTTTTGGGCGACAGGGATGGTGTGCTTAAAGCAAAGACAGAGTGCTTTGAGCATATGATGCCGGATGCGGTCGCAGTGCTGAATGCAGATGACGATAAGCTGGCCACAGTGCAGACGGTAAATGGAAAGCCTGCCATATACTATGGCAAGGAATCGGCTTCAGGCGTTCATAAATCAGTATATACCACAAATATTGAAAACCTGGGCTTCGACGGCATGAAGGCTCATTTTGTCACTCCGGAGGGTGAGTTTGATGCACAAATCCACATCCCGGGTGAGCACAATGTATACAATGCCATGGCGGCAGCGGCTGTCGGATTGCAGCTTGGCCTCACAATAGCTGAGATAAAGTCAGGAATCGAGAAAGCAGAGACAATCGCAGGCCGTACAAATTTTATCAAAACACACGGCATGACAGTGATAGATGACTGCTACAATGCAAATCCTGTATCCATGAAATCCTCTATCGAGGTGCTTTCACATGCAAAGGGCAGGACAATAGCAGTGCTTGGCGACATGGGCGAGCTTGGAAGCGATGAGAAAAAGCTGCACCATGAGGTAGGCGAAGCAGTTGGAGAGAATCATATCCATACACTTTTTGCCGCAGGAGAGCTTGCAAAGGAATATGCAGCCGGAGCAGCGGAGAAATCATCCGATGTAGACATCCACTATTTTGAGGATAGGGAGACCATGACACAGGAGCTTCTTTCATATGTGAAGGAGGGCGACACCATACTGGTGAAGGCATCACACTTCATGGAGTTTCCGAAGGTGGTAGAGGCTCTGAGTAAGTAAAAATGGATATTCTCCAAGCCTCATAATATTATAAAAGAAAGAGAGAAAAATAATGGCACAGAATCCAATCGTAACAATCACAATGGAAAACGGCGATGTGATCAAGGCGGAGCTTTATCCGGAAATCGCACCAAACACAGTAAACAACTTTATCAGCTTAATCAATCATAACTTCTATGACGGAGTATGCTTCCACCGTGTAATCAAGGGCTTCATGCTTCAGGGCGGAGATCCTGACGGAAACGGCACAGGCGGCCCTGGCTATGAAATCAAGGGTGAGTTCACACACAACGGCTTCAAAAATGACTTAAAGCACACAGCCGGTGTACTTTCAATGGCACGTACCATGATACCTGATTCAGCAGGCAGCCAGTTCTTCATCATGCATCAGGATGCACCACATCTCGACGGCGAGTATGCGGCATTCGGTAAGGTAATCGAGGGCATGGATGTGGTAAACAAGATCGCAGAGGTGCGCACAGACTACATGGACAAACCACTTGAGGCTCAGGTCATGAAGACAGTTACAGTTGAGACCTTCGGAGTGGACTATCCGGAGCCGGAGACAGTTTAATGATAATAATTATCGATGAGGCAAGTGCAAAACTTGCCTCTTTTTACTATCATGATGAGATATTCAAGCTGCAGTGGAGAAGTGTGGCAGGCAAGGCATCTATGTCAGAAGAGTTGCAAGAAAAACTGTATGGTGCACTATTGGGAAAATTGCTGGATGAGTTGCAGAAGAAACTGCTAGATGAGCAGCAGAATAATTTGTGTGTGTATGAAATAGAAAATAATTCAGGATATACAGAATCTGCAGATAACACCGCGAAAGCTAATACGGGAAATCTAAGAATACCGAAAGCTCCCACAGACTACATCTGGATAGTATCAAACAGGCAGCAGAAGCAAATAGCCGACTCACTCGGAATAGCATCAGTAGGAGAACCGCAGTGCGGCACGCGCTATGCAGTCGAGAGCCTTGCAGAGCTTGATATTGAGTTTCTGGAGCGTGTGCGCAGGCGGTATAATCACATCCCGTGGGACATCGGCGAGACAGACAGGTGTCTGATACGTGAGCTGTCCCTGTCAGACCTTCCTGCACTCTATGAGCTCTATGACAAGCCCGGCATGACAGACTTTGTGGAGCCGCTTTACGACTACGAGACAGAGCTTGAATACCAGAAAGCATATATAGAGAACATGTATGGCTTTTACGAGTATGGCATGTGGCTTGTATTTTCCAAGGAAACAGGTAAGCTGATAGGCAGGGCAGGGCTTGAGCATGATGAACTGGGCTATATGATAGCGCCGGAATTATGGAACCAGGGCTATGCTACGGAGGTGTGCCGCTTCATCATAGACTACGCGCGGAAAAACACAGACTTTGAGGAGCTCTACTGCCGGATAGATGAGAAAAATGTGGCATCGGTGCGTCTTGCAAAAAGGCTTGGATTTGTCAGAAACGGACAAATCGGGAATGAGAGAAATACCGGTGGATTAGATAGGTATGTTCTTTCAATCTGACAGTTCATTATATATTTTATATGTGTAGCAGGAGCAGCTCGGCAGGATTCATTCAGATATAAGAACTGAATAGTTGCCTGATAGAAAGGAATGTGCATAAATATGGCGAAAATAGGAATTGTTATATGTAACTATAATAAACAAAATGATGTTATTGACTGTATACAGTCAGTTCTTGAATCAAAATATGAGGATTATCACATCTATGTTGTGGATAACGCATCGACAGACGAGTCGGTGAGGTTGATAAGAGAGTGTTACGGAAGCTGCGACAGGCTCACACTTATCGAAAACAGTGAAAATCTCGGGGGCTCTGGTGGCTTCAATACAGGGCTTCGCGTGGCGATGGCTGAGGGACACATGTATCTGATGTGCGTAGACAATGACGCACTGCTTGACGAAAACTGTATAGGAACACTTTCGGATTTCCTTGATTCACATGAGAAGGCAGGCATAGCGGCGGCAAAGATTTATCATACCGGGCAGGAAAACTATGTGCAGCAGTATGGCTCGTTCATAGATTATGATAATTATAGCGTGGACTCGACGTATCTAAATCATATAGAGGATGGTTCAATGCCTGATGTGGTATATTCTGATGCAGTCCCGGCGTGCGCGCTCATGATAAGACGTACAGTTGTAGAACAGATTGGCGTCATGCCTGAGGAGAATTTCCTCTATTGGGATGACACCGAGTGGTGTGTCAGGTGCAGGGAGGCAGGCTACGAGGTTGCATCTGTAGGTGCAGCAGCGGCAAGTCATGCGATGGGGGCAAAAAAGGAGGATATTAATACATTTCCAACCTACTATGCATGGCGGAACTGGATCAAGTTCTTTTTAGACCATATTGATGAGGAAAGACTTTCAGATATGGCAGAGACATTTCTTGGCTCAATATTTGAGATAAACTACACAGGTCTATATCGCGGGGAAGAAAACCGCTCAAAAACAGTTATGGCGGCATTAGATGATGCACTTCACAAAGTTATGGGAAAAGCGAAGGCGGACAGGATATTTAATCTGGAATTGACTTATGACGGGCTTGAGAGGGCGATAGGCGATAAGTCGGATATAGCTATAATAGCAGGTGAATTTCCGTTATATGCAGATACACTCAAAGAAAAAATAAAAGTCATGTGGCCTGATAAAAGGGTTTACATTGTTGGTTTGCAGGATACTGACGAAGCATATGGTACGGCACATTTTCAACCGGATGCCACAATCACCATCTGTGAGAGTATTTTCAGGCAGGATGACCTCAGCCTTTCCACATATGTGATGGACCTGGATGGAAATGTACTGGTCGATGAGGATGACGTGCTCATGGTCATAAACTATAACTTCAGCCGCAGAAGTTTTATCTTTTCTATGAAGCCACTTTTTATGAGGCTTTCAAGGCAAAATTACGGATTTTAAAAAAATAGTAAAAAACATTGAAAAATATGCAATTAGGCAATAAAATATAAACATAGTTTAACGATTTGGAGGACGAAAAAATGAAGAAATATGCATATGGAGTAGATATAGGTGGAACAACTGTAAAGATGGGCTTTTTCGAGACAACAGGAAAGCTTGTCGATACATGGGAGATTCCTACACGCACAGAGAATTCCGGCGAGCTCATCCTGCCTGATATCGCAGCATCCATCAAGGAGAATAACGAGAAGCATGGTATCGAGATGGGTGACATCGAGGGCGTAGGTATGGGAGTGCCGGGACCTGTAAAGGATGACGGAACAGTATTAAGATGTGTCAACCTCGGCTGGGGCGTGTTCAACGTGGCACAGTCACTCTCAGTACTGTGCGGCGGCATCAAGGTAAAGGCCGGAAACGATGCCAACGTAGCTGCACTCGGTGAGATGTGGCAGGGTGGCGGAAAGGGTCATCAGGATGTAGTCATGATCACACTCGGCACAGGTGTAGGCGGAGGAATCATCCGCGAGGGCAGAATCGTAGCCGGAGTAAACGGAGCAGGCGGAGAGATAGGACATATGCCTATGGTAGATGATGAGTCAGAGTGCTGCGGCTGCGGCAAGAAGGGCTGCTTAGAGCAGTATGCATCAGCAAACGGTCTCGTAAGAGTGGCAGAGAGATACATTGCAGCACACAGGGATGTGGCAACAAAGCTTGATTTAAATGCAGGATTCACAGCCAAGGATGTATGCGATGCGGCAAAGGCAGGAGATGCAGCGGGCATTGCGGCAGTAGAGCAGTCTATGAAGCTTCTCGGCAAGGCAATGGCAGCAGTAGCATGCGTTATGGACCCTGAGGTATTTGTTGTAGGCGGAGGCCTCTCAAAGGCGGGCAGCATCATCATCGATACAGCAGCAAAGTACTATAAAGAGTATGCTTTCCATGCAAGCCGCGAGACAGAGATCAAGCTCGCCACACTCGGCAACTCAGCAGGCATGTATGGCGGAGTAAAGATGGTTATCGGCTAACAACATAAGATTGCAATTTTTAAAGAAATAAAATATAATGGCTACTAAAGATACACTACAATCGAGGTGAGACTATTGGCAGATTACTCAACAGAAGAATTAGAAAAAATAGCGGACAAATTTCGCTCAGATACCAGCGGTATAAGGGGAACAAAGGATTTTACGAGCCCTGAGGAGCTTTATGATGAGCTGAAAAAGGAAATCAAAAAGTATCATCCGTCGGATGACACGAGCCTTGTGGACAAAGCCTACAGGGTAGCTTATGATGCCCATAAGGGGCAGGTACGTAAGTCAGGAGAGCCTTATATCATACATCCGCTGTGTGTTGCCATAGTACTCGCCGAGCTCGAGCTGGATAAGGAAACAATTGCAGCAGGATTGCTCCATGATGTGCTGGAGGACACCATCATGACCATGGATGAGATGCGTGCGGAGTTTGGAGACGATGTCGCACATCTGGTGGATGGTGTCACGAAGTTAAAGCACCTGCATCTGACAGACAGCACCAAGGATCCGAAGGACAAGAATGCGGACAGGCTTGAGATGCAGGCTGAGAATCTGCGTAAGATGTTTCTCGCCATGGCAAAGGATATCAGAGTCATCCTCATAAAGCTGGCAGACAGACTGCACAATATGCGTACACTCAAGTACCAGTCCAAGGAGGCGCAGCAGCGTATCGCCAGAGAGACACAGGATATCTACTGCCCTATCGCACAGCGACTTGGTATCAGCAAGATAAAGATAGAGCTCGAGGATCTTTGTATGAAGTACCTCTATCCGGATGCATATTACGATCTGGTAGAGAAGGTAGCCCTCAGAAAGACAGAGCGCGACACTTACATTATAATGGTCTCATAAATTAAGACACTTTTTCGGACAGTTTTTAATGAATCTGATATACTTAAACCAGTATGAAAGAAAGGATCCATTATCATGTCCAGACAAAGAAGAAATTTTAATGCCAAATTCAAATCAGATCTTGTAATTGAGCTGCTTAAGGGTGAGAAAGATCTCAATACCCTTGCAACTGAAAATAACATCCAACCAAATCTGCTCCGCAACTGGAAAAAAGAGTTCTTGAACAATGCTTCGGTTGTGTTCGACGACAAGCGTGAGGAAAACCTCAAAGAAAAGCTTGCCGAAGAGCGTAAGGAGAAAGCGGAGTATGCCAAAAAGGTTGGTCAGTTAACCATGCAGGTTGACTGGCTCAAAAAAAAATCTGAAGAAATTTGTGGACCTGACTACGAGAGTAAGTTTAGTCCAAAACCTTTTGACGACTAAGGAAATTCCGGCTTCTGTTGGCGCCAGGTTGCTTGACATCAACCGTACAAGCATTTATTACAAGGGTGCCCCTATTTCAGATGAGGAACTGGCCTGCAAAGAGATCATGGATCATCTCCATACAGATAATCCCACTTGGGGCGCAAGACAAATGTCTGCACAGTTAAAAACCCGTGGTTACCAGGTTGGACGCCGCAAGGCAAGACGCTACATGAATGAGATGGATATTTACCCGATTTATCCAAAGATGAATCTTTCCAAGCGAATGCAGCAGGCGAAAGTATGTCCATATCTTCTTCGTAATGCGGTCATAGACAAACCAAATCAGGCATGGTCTATTGACATTACATATATTCCGATCAAGCGCGGATTTCTGTATCTGACAGCCGTGATCGACTGGTATAGCCGTTGTATTGTCGGCTGGGAAGTGGATGACACACTTGATACCAGAATGGTTATCAGTGCCCTGAAAAAAGCTTTCAAAGTGGCAAAACCTCAGATCTTGAATTCAGATCAGGGTTGTCAGTTTACAAGTCAGCAATACATTGACTTTGTAAAGGAAAACGGTATCCGCCAGAGTATGGATGGAAAAAGCCGCTGGGCAGACAACATCATGATTGAGCGCTGGTTCCGCAGCTTCAAGTATGAGGAAGCCTATCTGACACAGTACAACAACATCAGGGAAGCAAGGGCTGCTATCAGACAGTATATCCACACCTACAACTTTGAGCGACGCCATTCTGCACTTGATTACCAAACACCGGCTGAATGCTACTATCCGGCAATGTTGATGCCATATGTAGCTTAGCATATATTGGATCTGGGGAGTGCTCCACTGTTCTCTCCATGTTCCTTGTAACTTGTCCACCATATCAGTTCATTATAAAAATCTTAGATTTTTGTCTTGACAACTGAGCCACTATACATCCAGGGCCTGGTAAACGATGTCAAGAAGTATGTTTCAGATGCCGGCATCAAGGCAGAGATATACGGCAGGGCAAAGCATTTCTTCAGTATATATAAGAAGATGGTCAATCAGGACAAGACTATAGACCAGATATATGACCTCTTTGCCATCAGGATTCTGGTGGATACCATACCGGACTGCTACGCAGTGCTTGGTATCATACATGAGAAGTATAAGCCTATACCGGGCCGTTTCAAGGACTATATCGCCATGCCGAAGCAGAACATGTACCAGTCGCTTCACACGACACTCATAGGCCCGAGCGGACAGCCGTTTGAGATACAGATACGTACCTATGAGATGCATCGTACAGCTGAGTACGGTATCGCAGCACACTGGAAGTACAAGGAAGCAAACAACGGCAATGCCACTACCACCACTGTCACAGAGGAAGAAAAGCTCAGCTGGCTGCGCCAGATACTTGAGTGGCAGCAGGATATGTCGGATAATAAGGAGTTTATGACTTTATTAAAGAGTGATTTAAATTTATTCTCCGACAATGTATTTGCATTCACACCGTCCGGCGATGTAAAGAACCTGCCAAAGGGCTCCACACCTATAGACTTTGCCTACAGCATACACTCTGCGGTCGGCAACAAGATGGTCGGTGCCAAGGTAAACGGCAAACTGGTGCCGATAGACTATGTCATCAAAAACGGTGACCAGATAGAGATAATCACCTCACAGAACTCCAAGGGACCAAGCCGTGACTGGCTCAAGGTCGTAAAGAGCACACAGGCCAAGAACAAGATCAACCAGTGGTTCAGAAGTGAGCTCAAGGAGGAGAATATACAGCACGGCAAGGATCTGATAGCAGCCTATGCCAAGGCAAAGGGTATCAACTTTGCTGAAATAAACAAGCCTGAGTATCAGGAAAAAATACGCCGCAAATACGGCTTCCACGACTGGAATTCATGCCTTGCAACCGTCGGCCACGGCGGACTCAAGGAGAGCCAGATAGTCAACAGGATGTACGACGAGTACAAGAAGGATCATGTGGTGCCTGTGACAGATGCAGAGGTGCTTGGCAGCATTGCAGAAAAGCAGCAGGCGGCGGCAGGCACACAGCCCGAACACAAGTCAAAGAGCGGTATTGTGGTACACGGACTCTATGACGTGGCTGTGCACTTCTCGAAGTGCTGCAATCCTGTTCCGGGAGATGAAATAGTGGGCTTTGTCACAAGAGGCCGAGGCATCTCCATCCACAGGACAGACTGCGTGAATATCATCAATCTGTCAAAGATAGAAAAGGACAGGCTCATAGAAGCAGAGTGGCAGGATACAGCCCTCATGGACAACGGTGCCGAGTATCAGGCAGACCTAAAGATATTCTGTCATGACAGGCCGGGACTGCTCGTAGATATCACAAAGATATTTACCGAGAAGGAAATCAATATCAGTGGTATCCAGTCCAAGACCAGCAAGCAGGGCATCGCTACAATCGAGGTATTTTTCAATATCAGAGGCAGGGACCAGATAAAGGTTCTAGTGGAGAAGCTCAGACAGATAGAAAGTGTAATAGACGTAGAGAGGACCACCGGCTAAATCCCGGTGGTTCTTGCGTGAAGCATAACATATAACAGACAAGGAGTACACTCATATGGTAAATATGAAGATAGACCACTTCGTAGTGGGACCGGTGCAGACCAACTGCTACTTTGTCACCAATATAAAGACAAAGGAAATGATAATAATAGACCCGGGCGCGTGTGCGGATCAGCTCGCCAAAAAGGTGGATGAGTCAGGCGCAAAGCCAGTAGCAATACTGCTCACACACGGACACTTTGACCATGCCACGGATGCAAAGCCGCTCGCAGACCGCTACGGCATCAAAATATATATCCATGAGGCAGACAAAGCCACACTCGATGACCCGCAGCTTAATGTCAGCTACATGATGGGCCAGTCAAAGACCTTTTATGCGGATGTATTTTTGAAGGATAAGCAGGAAATTGACATCGCAGGCTTTCACATAGTAGTGCTTCACACACCGGGGCATACACCGGGTGGCTGCTGCTATTATTTCCCGTATGAGGACGTGATCTTTACAGGAGACTCGCTGTTTTGCGGCTCAATCGGACGTACGGATTTCAAGGGTGGCAGCATGTCAGACCTCGTGCGCACAGTGAAGGAAAAAATCATGACACTGCCTGAGCATACAGAGGTGTACCCGGGCCACAACGACACAACAACCATAGAAAACGAGAGGATGTATAACCCTTACTTATGATAGTAGTAGTATTTAATAAACCGGATTTTGAATATGATGTGCACTCACTGCTCAAGGAGTTTTTCCCACAGGAAGATGTGCAGATGTACTATAGCTGCCCACCTGATGAGGTGGAGGGGAAAAACTTAGCCTGTACACACCACGAGATGACAGATGATGGCGTAAAGGAATTTGCGGATGCCTCACAGATATTTAAGATAGACTATGTGGGCGATGAAATTGCAGTGGAGTGGACGCTGAATAGAGCCGGAAAAAGAATCTGCACAAAAATATCCGTAGACAGTGCAGACCGCAAGGAAACTAAAAACCGCCTTAAGCTCGCCCTGTATTCCATGATAGAAAAGGGCACAGGAAAGAGTCTTCCGTGGGGCACACTCTCAGGCATCAGACCGACCAAAATAGCCATGAAATGTATAGAGGACGGCATGAGCGATAAGGAAACCTACGACTATCTGAAGAAAACCTACCTCGCAAGCGATGAGAAAATAGACCTCTCAATAGGCATAGCAAAGCGCGAGAAGGCACTGCTCGATAAGGTGGACTATGACAACGGCTACAGCCTGTACATAGGCATACCTTTCTGCCCGAGCACCTGTGCATACTGCTCGTTTACGTCATACCCGCTGGGTGTGTGGAAAAACCGCGTAGACGATTACCTCGATGCACTCGAGAAGGAGATAGACTACACGGCGCAGAAATTCTACCACAAAAAGCTAAACTCCATCTACATAGGAGGCGGCACACCGACCACACTAAGCCCTGCGCAGCTTGACAGGCTTATCAGAAAAATCAAATGCAGCTTTGATTTAAAGGACTGCCTGGAATTTACCGTGGAGGCAGGCAGACCGGACTCCATCACGAGAGAAAAGCTCCTGGCACTGAAGAAAAACGGCATCAGCCGTATATCAGTCAATCCACAGACCATGAAGCAGCAGACTCTCGATATAATAGGAAGACACCACACGGTAGACGATACGATAAATAGCTTCAAGCTCGCGCGTGAGCTGGGCTTTGACAACATAAACATGGACCTCATCATGGGACTTCCCGAGGAGACACTCGATGATGTAAGGCACACAATGGAGCTGGTGAAGGAGATGGCACCTGACAACGTCACCATCCATTCACTCGCAGTAAAGCGAGCTGCAAGACTCACCATCTTCAAGGACCGCTACAGTGATATGCAGATGGTCAACACCCAGGAGCATATGGATCTCTGCGCAGCCTACTGTAAGCAGATGGGGCTTGAGCCATACTACCTCTACAGACAGAAGGGCATGGCAGGCAACATGGAAAACGTAGGCTATGCGGCAAAGGGCAAGGCCGGCGTATACAACATACTAATCATGGAGGAAAAGCAGACCATCGTGGCGTGCGGAGCCGGAGCAAGCACCAAGCGTGTCTGGCCCGTACCGAATCCGGATGGCACACACCGCATCGACAGATGCGAGAATGTCAAGGATGTAGGGCAGTATATCGCAAGGATTGATGAGATGATAGAGAGGAAGCAGAGGCTGTTTGAGGAGTAAAAAGAGCTATAAGCTATAAAATAATGTATAATTGTTGGTGATGTAATACCATAGCGATTAGCAAATGTGTCAAAAATTATAAAGAAAACCTAATATTCATTGACAAAGAATTAAAAATGAGTAAAAATATATTACTGAAAAATCCTGATTAGATACAGAAAAAGATACAAATAACCGAATAAAACATACATAAAATAAAACAGGCTAAAATAATTCGGGGGGGGTGCAAAGGTACCTCACCTGTAGCAGGTATAGAGGGAAATGAGAGATACCACAAGGAGAAATAAGAAAGAATGTACAGAAAGAAAGGCAGAGGATGGACAAAGCATATAGACTTTATGCTTATAGATATCGCAAGCATTTTTATAGCATTTTTTATTTCATATGTAATACGCTTCGGCCTTAATAACCCATACATGGACAAGGACTACCGTATACTGGGGGTAGCATTTCTTCTGATAGATTTCTTTGTTGAGATAATGGCAGACTCATTCAAGAATGTCCTAAAACGCGGATATCTGGATGAAGTTATATCGACCTGCAAGCATGCAGTGCTTGTATTTCTGGTGACAGCACTATTTTTGTTCACCACACAGATGGCTGATATATACTCGCGATTATCATTTTATATTATGTTTCCAATCTATGTGACAATAACATATATAGTCAGGGTGGCACTCAAGAGCTTCCTTAAGAAAAAGGATTTCGGTATATCAAAGAAATCACTGTTTGTCATAGCACCGGATGCTATGCTTCGTGATACACTGCGCACAGTGGAAAAAAGCTGTATAGGCTATACAAAGATAGTAGCAGCCTCAATGGATACAGACCTGAAGGGTAAGACTATATGCGGCATACCGATTGTCGCAAACCACGATGGCATAGTGGACTATGCGTGCGAAGAGTGGGTGGATGAGGTGCTCATCCCACCATGCAGCGAGGATGAATATCCTGAGAGGATGGCAGATATATTCCTTGAGATGGGAATAGCCGTGCATACAGGAATAACAAAGAATGGTACTGCCCATGGCGGTTACAAGCAGATAGAAAAGATAGGCGACTACACAGTAGTCACATCAAGCGTGAGCTATGCAAACACCAGCGCACTTCTGGTAAAGAGGGGCATGGATATAGTCGGAGGACTGGTGGGCTGTCTGCTCACACTTATCATCATGATATTTGTAGGACCGGCGATATATATAGCATCGCCCGGACCGATATTCTTCGCACAGGAGAGAGTCGGCAGAAACGGAAGAAAGTTTAAGATGTATAAATTCCGCAGCATGTACATGGATGCCGAGGAGCGAAAGAAGGAACTCATGGCGCAGAATAAAGTGGGTGACGGAATGATGTTTAAGATGGACTTTGATCCGAGAATCATAGGCAATAAGGTGCTGCCAAACGGAAAGAAGAAAACCGGAATTGGGCAGTTTATCAGGAAAACAAGCCTGGATGAATTCCCACAGTTCCTTAACATTTTAAGAGGTGATATGAGCCTGGTAGGCACCAGACCACCAACACTCGATGAGTGGGAGAAATATGAACCACACCACAGAGCCAGAATGTCATTCAGGCCGGGATTGACTGGACTGTGGCAGGTGAGTGGCAGGAGCAATATCACGGACTTTGAGGAAGTGGTGAAACTGGATACCCAGTATATTAGGGAGTGGAGTGTAAAAGGGGATATTAAAATTATTTGGCAGACTGCTGTGGGAGTGTTGAAAAATGATGGAGCAATGTAAGGAAAAGCTTAGTATTGCAATGTTTACCGGGCAAAATCAGTTGCGGTCTGATGGGTTGTGGTGGAGTTGAATATACATACAAATATAAGTCTTTTTGCATAAATATGCGCCGGAAAAATGAGGGTGAAAGCACGACTGATTTTGTTGAGTGAACCTGTCTGGATAAAGATATGTAAGAAAATTGACGAAATATCGAGAAAAGACATGGTTACTGGGGGAGTTGGATAAGACAGCATAAGAAAACACTTAGCCGTGTGAGCGGTAAGAGGAAAAAGAAATACCATCCAAATGGATGTGTAGATAGAAAGATTATTTAACGGAGAGATAGGAAGAATGCAGCGTGAAAACGAAGTACAACAAGTATTTCTGGTAGGAGCTAAGAGCTTAGGAGCTTATGGCGGATATGAGACTTTTGTTTATAAGCTTACAGAGTACCACCAGAACAAGAAAAATATTAAATATCATGTGGCGTGTAAAGCTAACGGTGACGGCTGCATGGACGAAATAAAAGTGGATGGTGTGACCAGAATCAATGATCAGGAGTTTGAATTCCACAATGTACATTGTTTCAAGATAGATGTTCCTCAGATTGGACCTGCACAGGCAATTTATTATGATGTTGCGGCATTGAAGGCTTGCTGTAAGTACATAAAGGAACATCGAATTAAGCATCCGATTGTTTACATCATGGCCTGCCGTATCGGACCTTTTGCTGGTCACTTCTGTAAAGAAATCCATAAGCTGGGCGGTACTGTGTACCTGAATCCAGATGGTGCTGCAGTGATAATAGGGACACTTTTTGAGGAGAATTCTCAGGCGAAGTCAGCCAAATTGGAGGTGGCTGCATGAAAGAGAAAAAGAGCGGTCAGCTTAGGATAGCGATGCTCGGTCACAAGCGCATTCCTTCCCGCGAAGGCGGTATAGAGATTGTCGTGGAGGAATTGTCCACCCGGATGGTGGAATTAGGTCACGCTGTGACCTGCTACAACCGTAAAGGCCATCATGTCAGCGGAGTCGAGTTTGATGGAGAGGAAAGAAGCGAATATAAGGGAGTACGATTAAAAACCGTACCAACCATTGAGAGAAAAGGACTCGCGGCAGTAACATCTTCTTTCTTTGCTTCTCTTTTTGCGGCGGTGGGTCCATATGATGTCGTACATATTCACGCAGAAGGACCGGCGTTCTTTTGCTGGCTGCCGAAGCTGTTTGGAAAGCGAGTGGTAGTCACTATTCACGGTCTCGATTGGATGCGTGAAAAATGGAAAGGCGGATTTGGTTCCAGGTTCATTAGAAAAGGTGAAGAGCATGCTATTAAGTATGCAGATGAGATTATTGTTCTAAGCAAAAATATGCAGCGGTATTTTAGTGAAAGATATAACAGAACAACCTGTTTCATACCGAATGGAATTGAACGTCCGAAGATCATAGAACAGGATTTGATTCGGAGAGAGTATGGCCTGGAAAAAGACAAATATATTTTATTTTTAGGAAGGCGGGTTCCTGAAAAAGGATTGACATATCTGATTGATGCTTTTAAAAACGTAGATACAGATTTTAAGCTGGTGATTGCCGGCGGGAGCAGTGATACAGATACATACACAGATCAAATAAAAAATATGGCAAAGGATGATTTGAGAATCCTGTTTACAGGATTTGTTCAGGGGAAGATGCTTGAAGAATTATATAGTAATGCGTATGTGTATGTCTTGCCATCGGATGTGGAAGGAATGCCATTAAGCTTATTGGAAGCAATGAGTTATGGTAATTGTTGTCTTGTATCAGACATCAAAGAAATAACGGAGGTTGTGGAGGATAAAGCTGTGATCTTCCCGAAGGGGAATGTAAATCTCCTTACAAAAAAATTACAGTTTTTATGTGACAACAAAAGTGAAGTCGCGCAGTACAAAGCGCAGGCAACGGAGTTTATTTGTGGGAAGTATAATTGGAATTCAGTAGTAAATGAAACTGTATCTTTATATTATTAATAGGCTCTCGGAATCATGAGCCTGCCGACTAAGATTCATTGGTCGGATGAACCTTGAAAAGTAAATATTATCCAGAACGGACATGAAAAGTAATAAATGATGAAAATTGGCGCACTTTTATAGACCTTGCGTCAAACATGGCTTATAATGGTATTGCTTATGAAATTAAGCGGCTTGATCAAAGAGTTCTTTTAGTCGGGAAGACTTTGGCAAAGTCCATGCATCAAGATGTTGACACATCATGATGGCAAATAGGCGGAAATACCACATCATGGATGGACGGTATCTGCCGTCTTCTAATTTATAGTCTAATTTTTCACGTTTGTTAAAAAGTTCCGCAGATGTTCTTGCATTATATTCCAGTTTCCATTCCTCACTGCCACGTGGAGGAGTATTGAAGAGCCTTGGATTATCCTTTAATACAAGGTGAACATTTCTACCATACTTTGCATTAGAACAAGGCTCATCACAAGTACAGTGAGGGGTACCGCCTTTGTAAGAAATTTTAGGACAGCGTTATTTGATACGTCTTTTTCTTGGTTCAACAGCGGCTTGTTACATAGAAAATCTCTTAGGACATAAAGGAATCCCATCACTGTTTATAGAAATATCATCTTTATAGACTGGCGGTCTTCCGCATTTCCAGTTGAGATCAATAAAAGGCGTGATATTGTATTTTTTACAGTAATCATAGTAAGGCATCGCATCATGCGCTGAATCCAGAAGCAGTCAGCATGTATAAGTCATATCCAAAGTAATAACGGTTGCGATGGGAATCCCAACCGATATCACAGTCAGGCTGATGATAGATACGGTTGCATTTGCAATCACGAATTCCGTTTTCCAGACAGTTACAGGTTCTTGTTTTCCGCTCTTGAGCGGAAGTATAAACGGGAGTTCCATCACCGGCTAAGTCAAGGGAGTTTAAAGAGATAAGCCCCATGCTGGCAGAATTCTGAAGAAAAAAGTATTGAAAATTTTCCAAAGTTTTGCGCAGGGAGTCTTGGTTCAGGGCCAAAGACAGAATACCGATCCTTCATAAGTTCATCAACATGTGATAGATTAAGATTCCAAAATTTATCAATGACCTGCCAGGTGGAAGAAGAAAGGGAAGCAGCATTTGGATAATATTTACGAAGCTGAGTCAGGACACGATCCTGATAGGCGGAATGCCCGCCAATGTTAACAGGTTTTAAAGAAACACACCTCCAAATCAAAAAGTCTGTTCCGGCGGAGCCGAAACGATATGCCTTATTCAAGAGGCGCGAAGCGCCGCATTTTTAGGGGGGGGGTAAATGTCAAGTACTTTTTGAAAAAAGGTGAAGAAAAAATAAAAATGAAATCTCAGAAGCCGCATAAACACAGGCTTATAGATTCTGAGAGACTATATTAATCAAAGGAAATAATTTGAATGAGATATAAGATTATAATACATAAATCCAGAATCAATATATGCAAACCGGTTTTGAGTGTGCCGCCTAGAAAAAAAATTCTGGTCTATCTTCAGCTAATGCTTGTATGCTTTATGCTTTGGATGAGAGATGCACTTGGATTTCCGTCTGCAATCACCTATTTGACAGATGTAATCACTGTTTTAATACTGTTTTTTGAATTTTCTAAGATAAAAAAAGGATTGAAAAATGCAAGAATAAAAGTACAGGCACGTATTGTGTGGGCAATTTTGATCTGCATGATTTTTGGAGCGATGATTAACTTAGTGAACCCACTTTTGTTTCTGTGGGGGTTTAGAAACAGCTTTCGATTTTTTGTATTCTTTTTTATTTGTGTTGGATTGCTAGATGCGTGGGATGTAGAAAAGATTGTAGATTTCTTTAAGGCAATCTTTTTTCTTAACGTGATTATGATGACATTTCAATATTTTGTGCAGGGTTACCGGGATGACTTTCTGGGAGGATTCTTTGGTACCGGCAGTGGTTGTAATGTGTATGTGTGTATTTTGCTGTGTGTCATAACAGCTATTGTGCTGGCAGAGTTTTTAAATTCCAAAATGACACTGATGCATTTATTACTATACTGCGTTGCATGTATGTATATAGCAACTTTAGCAGAATTGAAAGTATATTTTTTGGAATTTATTATTATCGTTGGTATTCAGATGTTTTACACGAAACCTACATTAAAAACAATTGGTATTTGTATTTCTGCAGTTGTCATCCTTATCATAGGCTTTAACTTTATAAAAATGTACAATCCGGGTATTTTAAATATATTACTTAATAAAGATGCCATGGATTATTATCTTTCCGGAAATGGGTATACGAATTCGGGCGATCTGAATCGTTTATCTGCTGTTCAGCAAGTGCATGAGATGTTCTTTGAGGGGGATCTGTTTCGATCATTGTTTGGCTTTGGATTAGGAAGCTGTGAACAGTCTGGTTATGATTTCCTTACAAGCGCATTTAGTAGACAGTATGAGTATCTGCATTACAGATGGTTTTCACATGCATGGATTTATCTTGAACAGGGATTGATTGGATTGATTCTGACGGTTTTGTTTTTTGTTTCGATAGCATTAGCAATTATTAAAAGATTTAAAATGAAAAAAGTATATACTTTAGCAGCTTTTTCATTTATACCGACCTGTATCATCGGGCTTTTATATAATAGTGCTCTGGAATTGGAAGCAACCTATATGATTGCATTAGTTTGTGCGTTCCCATTTATTTTGAAAAAAAGAAACAATGAAATGGCTGTAAAAAGAGGATAATTATGCTGGATACAAAACAGAAATTAAAAGAATGCCTCAGAAGAGAAAAAAAATTCTATCGTTCAAGCAAGTCTCTTCACGATCAGTGTGTGGAGTGGGTTGTAAAAGATCCTTGTGTCAGAATCTGGCAGTATCAGAAAGCATTGAGGTATACAGAATACTATTATTGTCAGAAGGGTTTAAAGAAACTGATAGGTTATCCTTTATTCAGACATCGGAGGAATCGATTAGGACTGAAACTGGGGATTGAAATGATGGAAGGTTCTTTTGCACCGGGACTGATTATTCATCATGCCGGAAATATTGTAGTAAACGGCTGGGCAAGAATAGGCGAAGATTGTCAGTTGCATGGGGATAACTGTATCGGGAATGATGGTAAATCATTGAAGGCACCACGATTGGGGAAACACATCGATATTGGTGTGGGTGCCAAAGTTATAGGAGATGTAGAATTGGCAGACGACATTGTGATTGGTGCAGGTGCTGTTGTTAACCGGTCTTTTCTGATGCCTGGAATTACAATTGGAGGTATTCCGGCACATGAACTAAAGAAGGGAGAGCTTCATGAGGGAAAAAGAATGTAATGAAAAAGAGATAGGCATATCTATTATTGTGCCTGTCTATAATGTAGAAAAATATCTTGCAATCTGCATCAGAAGTCTGCTGGCACAATCTTATAAGAATATAGAGATTATTCTGGTAGATGATGGATCAACGGATACAAGCGGCGCCATCTGTGATAAGTTTGCTGCACAGTCATCAAAAATCCAGGTGATTCATAAAAAGAATGGTGGATTATCATCGGCGCGTAATGCAGGTCTTGCGATGGCTGGGGGACGTTATATTGGCTTTGTAGATAGCGATGATTATGTTTTGCCAACTATGTATGAAAAGCTGATGGATGCTGTCCAAAAGTACCAAGCACAAATTGTATCATGCAAGTACTTTTCTTTTAAGGAAGAAAGCACACCCCAAATATGCATAAAAAATCATCAAAAGGAAAGTATTGGTGTGAAAATTTGCAGTAAACAGCAAACGTTAAAAGCATTTTTTTTGCATGGCATTTCCGAAAGCGTTTGTGATAAGTTGTATCAATCTGAATTATTAGAGGATTACAGATTTGCAGAGGGGGAAATCAATGAAGATACAACGGTTATTTTTTCATTGCTGAAAAAATCATCAAAAACTGTCATTGTTGATCAGAAGCTGTATGGATACAGAACAAGACAAGGCAGTATTACGAAATCAGGATATTCCGATAAGTTTAAAGTTGTTGAGACGCATTTGAATGAAATAAAACAAGTCGTTATGAAGGATTATCCGAAACTATTACCGTATTTTAAGCATTTTTCCAGTATTCATTACTACTGTTTACTGACAAGTATTTTGCATGAGACGTATCCGCGTCAGTATTTAAAGGATTATAAAAAATACAGAAAGAAATTCAGATGTATTTTTACATACTTTTTTAAGTGGGAGAAGCGAAGTGTTAAGGAATATTTACTAGGTCTTTTCTTAATCAATCCCACTAGTGAAATCTATATAAAAAGGAAAAGATGAGTATATGAAAGAGAAGCCTTTTATTTCAATTATCATACCTGCTTATAATGCAGAAACAACTTTAAAAAGATGTGTAAGAAGTGTGCTGATTCAGGATTATGAAGAATATGAGATTATCATCGTTGATGATGGATCAAAAGATGAAACGTCGGCAATATGTGATTGGTATGAAAAAAAATACAAAGCTGTTCAAGTCATTCATTCTGAGAATAAAGGTGTGAGTAGTGCTAGAAATCTTGGTTTGGAAAAAGCCATGGGTGATTATATTTTATTTTTGGATGCGGATGATCAATTGGTTTCAGATGCATTGAATACTTTAGCAGCGCATACTGCCAATGCTGAATGGATCATTGGCAACTACTTTCTAGTAGAAGAAGAGAAAAATAGAAGAATAGCACATCAGATGTACTTCAACGAGGGTGTGCATGAGGGAAAATGGAATGAATTGCCGGAGCTTGCGAGCAATCGGCTGTTTCATTTTATATGGGGTAAACTCTATGATCGTCACATTATTCAACAATTTCAGTTAAGATTCAACGAGAATATGTCGTATGGAGAAGACATTTTATTTAATACATATTATTACACACATATTAAGCATTTTGTTGCGTTGAATACAGCCGTGTATGCGTATAGTTGTCATTTGACAACTGGGTTAAGCAATCAGCCTCAACTGGATGAATGGAAAACTCAAAAGAGAATATGCCAGGAAATGCAGCGGGTGCTTCAAAAAGAGGATGAGATGTCTGCAGATATAAAAGCAAGGATGAATCATTTCTATTATGCTCAATGTATCGCCTCTGTTGAGAGAGCTGTATGTGAAGGCAACAAACAGGAAGTGAAGAGAATATGTCATTCTCGCTTCTTTAGAGAATTATTAGAGAAAGAAAAGCAATTAAAGCAAATCTGTGGTATAGATTATTTCCTGTTAAAAAGAAATAAAGGAAGTTTCTATTGCTGGCTTCATAGCGTTTATGTAAAGTTCAAGAATCTTAAGGAGTTGCGATCAAGATGAAAATAAGCATTATTGTACCGGTTTATAATAGTGAAAAATATCTTTATAAATGCATTCAGTCTGTTGTGAGTCAGAATCCGGTGGAATGCGAGATGATTCTGGTAGATGACGGTTCGACAGATAAATCCTTAGATATGATGAATAAAGCAGCAGAAAAATACCCTTATATTCGAGTGATGCATCAGACAAATCAAGGGGTCAGTATGGCGAGAAATACAGGTTTAAAGGCGGCATCCGGGGAATGGATTTACTTTTTGGATTCTGATGATGAGTTGGAAGAACATGCATTAGACATAATGTTAAAGTATATTCAGAACGACTGCCAATGGATTATCTTCAATTATTCAAAGCTGATAGCAGAAACAAAGAAACGATATGTAAACGAAATGGCAGAAGCTGAATATGAACTTCATAGAGATAAAGAAGCTTTTCCACAATTGCTGAATGAGCAGGTATTTATGCTTCAGGGTGGGAAACTATACAGAAGAGATCTGATAGAGAAGCAGCAATTATACTTCAAAAAAGACGTTGCCTATGGAGAAGACATTCGATTCAATATGCAGTATTTTCAATATGTCAATCAATACATCATATCGAGCATTCCAATCTTTGTATACAAGATCAGAAAAAGCGAGGGTGCAGGTAGTGCATATTATGAGGAGGCTTTTCAGATGCAGATGGATATAGATCAGGAAATACTCTACATGGTAAAAAATCATTATCATCTGACAACCAAGGCCAAACAACAATTGAATCGTTATTTCTATTTTCAGGGAATTAATACGGCGGCCGCCTATCTGGTTGTATGGACACAGATTTCTCTAAGAAAGCGATTGAAGGAAATACGGTTGATTATGGAAGATCCTCGGTTTATCCGGTTTCTGGAGAAACAGAAACAATATGGAGATATTCATAAGCTAGATTACATATTGTTGAAGCAAAAAAATTATGTAGTCTATTATCTTGTACATTTTGTTTATACTTATTTAAAAAAATGGATGCATAAGGAGTTTTGATGAAAGCAGGAATTATTACAATAACAAATGGCTATAATTACGGGAATCGACTGCAGAATTATGCGGTTCAAAGTGCATTGGAAAGTGTTGGAATTTCTGCTGAAACCATTTGGAAGACAACGAATGTCTTTGACACAGAGAATCCAGCGTATTTACGCAAATTATATATTAAACGGTTTCTACACTATCAGTTAACAAAAGAAGAAAACCGTATTCTGAATTTTCATCGATTCAACAAAAATTATATTCATAGAAGTAAATGGATGATTGATGGAAAAGTTCCGAAAAATCTGCATGAAAAGTATGAATACTTTATTGCAGGAAGTGATCAGGTCTGGAATCCGTATTTAGAATACTGTACAGAAGCTAATTTTTTGACATTTGCAACCCATCATCAGAAGGTTGCACTCTCACCGAGCATTGCGATTGACGAAATCCCGGAAGAAAAAAAAGAAAGTTTTTCAAAATGGATTCAGGATTTTCGATTACTTTCCGTTCGTGAAGAAAAAGGCAAAGAATTGATTTGTCAATTGTGTGGCAGAGAGGCGCAAGTGCTTTGTGATCCGACAATGTATCTATCTGCATTGGAATGGCAAAAGATTGAAGAAAAACCGAAAAAGTGTCCGAAGAAGTATATTTTGACCTATTTTCTGGGAAATTGCGATGAAGCCTACGCTATGTGGATTCGGGAATTGGCAGATGCATATCATCTGGAAATATTGGAATTACAGAACGAAACGAATTTCGGAATTGCACCGGACGAATTCTTGTATTTAATTCACCATGCTGCTTGTGTTTGTACGGACTCTTTCCATGGAACGGTTTTTTCGTTGATTTTTCATACACCTTTTGTGGTGTTTGAACGAAAAGAGCATTTTAAAACGATGAAATCACGACTAGATACATTATTGTCAATGATGAATTGTTTACAGCGGAAACAGAACAATATGGATATTGGAGAGGCAATGTCTATGGAATTTGACGGTACCGACAAACTGATTAAGCAGGAGAAAAAAAAGTTTAAGGAATTTCTGCTCGAGATACAAAAGGAGAAAGAAATTAATGCATAAAAACGTCAATCAGCTGAAAATGGGAACATTATTGAGTTATCTAACGATAGCCATTCAAAACATTAGTGCCATTATTTATACACCATTAATGTTACGTTTCCTCGGACAAAATGAATATGGATTATATCAGCTGGGAAGTACGACCGTTTCATATCTTGGGTTGCTCAGTCTTGGATTCAGCAGTTCGTACGTAAAGTTTTATTATAAATATAAGGTTAAAGATCAAGAGGAAGAAATCAGAAAATTGAATGGTATATTCCTGCTGGTCTTTTTCGGATTGGCAATCCTATCATGTGTGATTGGAGGCGTGATGATTGCTTCTGCTGATGCTTTGTTTCAGGATAGTCTGACGACAGCAGACGTCCAGCAGGTGCGTGTTTTAATGGCAATCCTGATCGCTTCGATGGCAATAACATTTCCAAATATCATTTTCGATTGTTATATTACAGCGCATGAGCGGTATATATTTCAGAGAATCATGTTGATTATCGTGACCATTCTGATTCCGGTGATATCATTGCCACTTTTGTATATGGGGTATCGTTCGACAGCATTGGTGTGTGTCAATCTGACATTATCTGTGTTGCGATTTGGTATGAATATTTATTATTGTCTTACAAAATTACATATGAAATTCCAATTTCATGGCTTGGAAATTGGTGTTTTAAAAAGTGTCGGAACATTTTCTATGTTTATATTTTTGAATGAAATTGCTTCTCAGATTAATTTAAATGTCGACAAGATCATATTGGGAGCCGTTCAGGGAGCCAGCGTGGTTGCCGTTTATTCTGTAGGAAGTCAGTTTAATCAATACTTTATAAATATGTCAACGGCAGTTTCGAACGTCTTTATTCCAAGAGTCAATCGTCTGGTTGCAGAGAAACAGAATAACGCAGTTTTAGATCAGCTCTTTATTAGAATTGGACGTATTCAGTATATGATTTTATCCGCAGTATTGGTTGGGTATTTATTATATGGTAAGTTTTTTATCAGTAAATGGGCAGGCGACGGATATGAATCAGCATATTATGTTGGTGCACTTATTATGATTCCATATATTGTGCCACTGATTCAGAATATCGGCATAGAAATCCAGAGAGCAAAAAATATGCACAAATTCCGATCTATCATTTATTTTGTGATTGCACTAGCCAATTTGGGAATTAGTATACCGCTTGGTAAATACTTTGGTGCAGCGGGCACTGCTTTTGGTACGACATTGTCAACGGTAATTGGCAATATTGTACTGATGAATTGGTACTACGAGAAAAAAGTCGGGTTGAATATCGCATTGTTTTTCAGAAATCTGATTCAGCCGAGTGTCATATTAGGCATTGCAGCTGTAGAGGGCATTATCGTCAAGCATTTTTTTGCAGTTCATTCCTGGAGTGCTTTCCTGGTGCAGGGGGCATTGTTTATGAGCGTCTACGCTGTATTGCTCTATTTCTTTGGAATGAACAATAAGGAAAAAGACGATGTCCGACATATGTTAAAGCGAGGTGCAAAATGAAATTGAGGGATAAAGAGACGTGTACAGGCTGTGGTTTATGTGTCAATGTATGTCCAAACGGATGCATTAAAATGAAAAGAGATCAGGAAGGCTTTTATTTTCCGGTAATTCATCAGCAACAATGTCTGGATTGTGGTTTGTGTAAGAAAGCCTGTTTTGATATGGCTTCCAACCCAAAAAAAGAAGTGCGTGTTTATGCTGCATATCAAAAAGCAGTAGAACGGCGTCTGAAAGCGTCTTCCGGTGGCATATTTGAATTGTTGGCAGAGGAAGTGCTGAATAGAAAAGGTGTTGTTTTTGGTGTGAAAATGGAAGGCCTTAAGGCTGTACACACCCATATAGAAAAGAAGCAGGAACTGGAACCATTGCTTGGTTCAAAATATATGCAAAGCGATGTTGGATGTTCCTATCAGCAGGTTCAAGTGTTCCTGAAACAAAAAAGATGGGTTTTATTTAGCGGCACACCGTGTCAGGTAGATGCCCTGATCAAATATCTAGGAGGAAAATCGCCCTATTTGTTGACTGTTGATTTTATTTGTCATGGTGTCAGTTCACCGAACGTATTTGAAAAGTATATGAGTGAGCATAAGATAGGGCATGAAAAAATAAATCAAATCAGTTTTCGGGATAAAACAGAGGGATGGAATTGCTTCTCTATGGCAATGACGACAGAGAATGGTCAGGTGTACAGAGAAAATATGCATAAAGATAGCTATTTGCAGTCATTTTTAAAAAATATGAATTTGCGACTATCCTGTTTTAATTGTGCTTTTCGTACCGTTGACAGAGTCAGTGATGTGACGTTGGGAGACTTCTGGGAATGTGAAAATATTTGGTCAGATTGGAAAGATGATAAAGGTTATTCGCTTGTTTTCATACAAAGTGAAAAAGGCAAAATGTTTTTTGACATAATTCAGGAAGCGATTGTTAGCAAAGAAGCGGATATAGAAAAAGTATTAACTTATAATCAAAGCATGCTTGTATCTCCGTGGGATCAGTATTCCAGAGATTTATTCTTTAAGTATATTCAAAAAGAAACAGTGGAGAAGAGTATGATGAAAGTTGAAAAAGAAGGGCTTCATAAGAAGATTGGACGTAAATGGTGGAAGATATGCAGAAAAATCAAGTAAAACTCAGAAATCATTCGGTGGATCTCGTCAAATGCATCGCGGCGCTCCTTGTAGTCAGTGTGCATGCCGATGCTTTCAGTGAGATGTCACCAGTACTTGAAAATATCATTAACGGTGCATTTGGAAGGATGGCAGTGCCATTCTTTGCATGCGTCACGGGTTATTATCTGACTAAATATACAGAGCAAAATGGCAGAGCGTGGCTCAATAATGTGAAGTCACTGTTAAAATATTATATTTTATTGAGTGTCATCTATGTTATATGGAGCAGTCTAAGCAATCAATTCCAGGAAATGTCCGTGGCGGTGATTGTTTATACGGTTGTCAAACGTTTTGTTATTTATGGCACATATTATCATCTCTGGTTTTTCCCGGCGATGATTCTGTCGGTTATTGTACTCCACCTCAGCATAAGATGGCATAAGGAACGATTATGCTGGATGCTGTGTCTGCTTGGGGTGATATTCGGCGCATTGACTTATAACTGGCATCATTTGATTTCATGGGAACAATTGCCGGTTTTGGGTCGTATGATGGGATGGTATGACTTCGATTATATTCGTCGATTTATAACACTGATTGGTCCGTTTACTTTTCTTGGCAATTTTATATTTCGGCATAAGGATCAATGGATGGAAAAATATCAGACAAAGACATTTTCCAAAGCTGTCACGGTGCTGATGATAGTCGGACTATTGGTGAATGTATTCGAAATACAAATGGCAGATCGATTAGGAATGTCTGAAGGAACAACTGTCAGCTTTAGTCTGATATTCGTGATTCTGTTTTTGTTCCTGTTTTTACTATTACATCCTTCGGACACAGAATGCATGAAGAGGGCAGGCTATTTTGGCGGATGTGCATCCGTGATTCTTTATGGATTTCATCCGCTGATACTTGAAATAATTGGAAGATTAATGAATGGTTCACCAACAATGATGTGGGGGATAACCAGCTTCTTTCTTTGTGTTATGACATGGGGATGGCTACAGGCAAATCGATTACATAAACAGGAAAAGAGATAAGTGAAAATGAGAGTTTTACAGGTGGTCAATGATATGCACCGTGCCGGTCTGGAAACGATGCTGATGAATTATTATAGAAATATGAATCGAGATGAAATACAGTTTGATTTTCTGACGCATCGGCCTTATAAAAGTGACTATGATGATGAAATACTTTCTTTAGGCGGAAAGATGTACTATGCACCGAGATTATATCCTCAGAATTATCTTAATTACTTTAAATGGATGAAAGATTTCTTTGCAAAGCATCTGGAATATCAGATTATTCATTCACATATAGATGCTATGAGTTATTTGCCGCTTATGACGGCAAAGAAAGCAGGTGTTCCGATTAGAATTGCGCACAGTCATAATACATCCATTGACCGGGATTTTAAGTACCCATTAAAACAGCTCTTTCGAACACAGATTACAGGCGTAGCGAATGTTTATTGCGCCTGTGGAAAAGAAGCCGGACAGTTTTTGTTTGGGAAGCGTCCATTTAAGGTTATACCGAATGCAATTGAAGTGGATAGGTTCCTTTATCATCAAGAAGTGCGCCATCGGGTCAGAATGAAATTGAATTTGTCAGGAAAGTATGTTGTTGGACATGTAGGTCGACTCTCCTACCAGAAAAACCATGATTACTTAATTGATATTTTTGAAGAATTGTATCAACGAGATCAGAATGCCAGATTGCTTTTAATCGGTACCGGAGATAAAGAAAAAGCATTGCGTGACAAGGTCCAGAAAAAAGCATTGGAAGAGGCGGTTCTTTTTCTTGGAAATCGAGAAGATGTCAATGAATTGTATCAGGCGATGGACATTTTTGTTATGCCATCTTTCTTTGAAGGAATTCCGGTAACAGGAATTGAGGCACAGTTTTCAGGTCTGACTTGTCTGTTCTCAGACAGAGTGCCATCGGAAGTGGATTTTTCCGGGAATTGTGTCTTTATACCACTTAGTGCCAACAAATCCGTCTGGGTCAGAAAAATCATGGAAGAACGAAAGGAAAAGGATCGATTGGCGAAGAGTCAGCGTGTCGTTGGTACACAGTATAACATTCAAAATGCGCATAGCATTCTCGAAGATTATTATAAAGAATTGGAGAGTCGGATAAAATGAAAAAATCTTCAATGCCCCAAAATGTTTTAATCATAGACAGTGATTACGATGAAGCCAGAGATTTTGTAAAAGGGTTGCGGGAGACAACGCATGAAAAATGGAAGGTAGCCTTGCATGAAAATAATAAAATCTATGGCATGAAACGCTATATAAAGTTTTTTACACTTGCTTTAAAAACAGTGATGTCTGCCCAACAATATGAAGGAAAAACGGTTTTGTGCTGGCAGCAGTTTTATGGTATCGCCATTGCCTTTTTCTGCAGATTATTTCATATGAAAAAGAAATATCAACTTGTGATTATGACATTTATATACAAACAGAAAAAAGGACTGGCAGGACGATTATTTTATCATTTTGTAAAATACGCCATTACATCACCGTACGTGGACAAAATTATCCTGACAACACAGAGTGAAAGGAAGAAGTACCAGGAAATTTTTGGTGTTGACGAAGCAATGTTTGGATTTGCAAAATGTGGAGCAATTGAATATCAACCGGAAGAATTTGACGATAATGAGTTAAAAAAGAAAAACTATCTTTTTTCGACCGGAAGAAGCAATCGGGATTATTCTTTTTTGATGCAGGCCATTGAAGGTACCGAATATCAGCTGATTATCGCATGCGATACACTTGATGCAGAAACACATGACAATATTGAGGTGCGAAAGAACACATTTGGTCAGGAAATGCTTCGCTATATGCGCAATGCAAAAGCGGTTGTTATTGCATTAGATGACGATACGATCGCAGCCGGGCAGCTGGTGCTCTTACATGCCATGAATATGGGCGTTCCGGTTATTATTACCAGATCGAATGGGGTGACAGATGACTATGTCATCGACCATTACAATGGGTTGATTATTGAAAAGACAAAGGAAGCGTTATTAGAAGCACTGGCACTGATATTTCATGATGACGATTTATATGATCAGTTGTGCGAAAACGGCCAAAAAGAGTTTGTCAATGATTATACGTACTACGCGATGGGAAAAACAATTGGCGGTATATTAAATGCCATTTAGAAACAGAGGAAATGGATATGGAAAATGAATTAATCAGTGTGATTGTCCCGGTTTATAATGTGAGCAGGTATATTGACCGGTGTATGACTTCTCTGTTGAAACAGACCTATGAAAACATAGAGATCATCCTAGTCGATGATGGTTCTCCAGACGATTGTGGATTCAAATGTGATCAATATGCACGAACAGATTCGAGAGTCTACGTGATCCATAAGAAAAATGCCGGTCTTGGTATGGCCAGAAATAGTGGTTTAGACATAGCCAAAGGAAAATATGTTGCATTTATTGATTCGGACGATTATGTTGATGAGCAGATGTTTGAACGTTTATATGATCGACTTAAGCATGAAAAAGCAGACACATGTTTTTGCAGATACTATGATCGCACATCGGATGGACAGAATTTACTGGCCAGAGAAGTATACAAAAAGAGTCTGTATTGCGAAGAGGAAGTCTGGGAACTTCTGCTTGGTATGATTGGAAACCTTCCGGAAGAGGCGGGCGATGTCGCAATTGGGATGTCTGTCTGGAAAGGGCTTTATGCTAATGCGATTATACAGGAACAGGGAATTCGATTCCCATCGGAAAGAGAATATATTTCGGAAGATATCATTTTTCATATGCAGTATCTGCTTTATGCGCAGCGGATCGCAATCGAAGAAACACCGCTCTATTATTATTGCGACAATGGAACATCCCTGACCAAAAGTTATAAAGTCAATCGTTTTAAAATGGAAAATATTCTGTTAAAAAAAGAAATGAAGGAACTGGATCAGATTTTTGAACCGGATATATACAGGCAGCGTCTGTATAAATCTTATCTTGGAAGAGTCCGAAGATGTATTGCACAGGAAGTGTTCATGAATCCTGAAAGACAAGTTGCCAGAAAGAATATTCGAAGAATCTGCAGTTCACCGATTGTGCAGGACGTCATAAAGAAATATGACAGTCACAATTTACACTGGACAAAGCAATTAACAAACAGACTGATTCAACACAAATGGACATCGGCACTGATAATTGTGTTCAGATTAAAAGGATAAAGGAGATACTCAGGCATGAAGAAATTATTTTGGATAGTGAATCTGCCACGGACATTGCTGATTTATCTTTTAACAAAAAACAGTAGACAGAGAGCGCTCATCTTTAAAGATCTGGAACGGTTTGCATATGGTGAAAGGAAAAACAAAGGGCCATACAGAACGTTTTCAGAAGTAATTCTGTTTGACAAATGTTTTCGGAATGTCCTTGAATTTCGAATGAAAAAAGAAAGCAAAATCAAAGCGATGATGCTGAGGGTTTTCTTCCCAATCAAAAAAGATATGGAAATTGGTAGATGCGACATAGGCGGCGGTCTTGTCTGCTATCATGGGCATGGAACAGTGATCGCAGCACACAAAATAGGCGAAAATTTCTCTGTCTGGCAGGGAGTGACCATCGGCAAAAATGTCAATTCTGAAATGGCGCCAACGATAGGAAATAATGTATCAATTTATACGAATGCTGTTGTAGCGGGTAACATTACGATTGGTGACGATGTCAAAATTGGAGCCGGAGCAGTTGTGATGCAGGATGTTCCGGATCATAGTCTTGTATTTGGTAATCCGTGTCAAATCATAAAAAATAATAATGGAAGGAAATCATAATGGATATTGGAACGTTTTACAAACAAAAGATCTACCCGAATCTATATGCGATAGAGCAGAAAATGACTCGGATTCCGTATCACCATTTTGCCTCAGTCTATGCAGATAAAGAGAGAATCCGATTGTCAGATTTGAAACATCCTGAGATTATGGAAATAAGAGAAGGAGAGTTTGATTACGAGTATTTTAATTTCTGTTATCTGCATAATATGCTGGCACTCATGATCTATGGTTTTTACCATGGACATTATCCGAACATATGTGTCAATCAGGGGAAAGAAGACATCATCCAATGGGACTGGTATTTTAAGCCATTTATTCGGGAGACAACAGCAAAACGGGTCAAAACAATCACATGCAGGAAGAAAACAAATGCATATTTACCGACATTTAAGGATATTTATTCAGAAAAAGAGCTGCATATCTGGTGTCAATGGTATAAAAAATATATTCATTTGAACAAAAAGACAAGCCAATATGTAGAACAGGAATACCAGCAATTGTTTTCAGGAAAACAGAAAGTTCTCGGAGTCATCTGCAGGGGAACCGATTATCTGGCCCTGAAACCGTCAGGGCATCCAGTGCAGCCATCAACCGAGCAGGTGATCAAAGCCTGCAAAGAATATATCAAACGGGACGGATATGATGCGATTTATCTGGCTACTGAAGAATGCAAGATACGAGATGAATTTGAAAAAGCATTTCCGGGAAAAATACTTGAAAACAAACGTGTCTACTATGATGACATATACGATCAGGATGACAGCATTGCATACATCAAAGATGTTCATTTTGAAAGAGAGAATGATCGATATCTATCCGGTTTGGAGTATCTTTCTTCCATCATCCTGTTATCAAGATGTTCAGCACTGGTCGGCGGAAACTGCGGCGGAACGCTTGGTGCACTATTCTTTAATGATGAGCAGTATCAGTTTGTACACGTTTTCGACCTGGGATTATATCCTTAAACCATAGAAATGGAACAGAAAAGAATGGAACGTCAATTAAAAAAACAAGATATCAGCACACTGGACTTGCTGTAATGTTTAGCGATATACGGTGTTGTTTTTTATCATGGGACCGTACAGTTTATGCCAATGATGACAGGAACATTTATGTCCTGCGTCAATTATTTTTTGACTGCTTTGTTGGCAGTTACACTTCCGCTGTTCTTTTTTGTCAATGGTTTCCTCTTATTTGGAAAGACATTTGATGCGAAGAAGCATGGAAAAAAATCATCCATATGGCATTTGATTATTTCACATCAGGAGCACCGGAGCTAGGGGTAGAAAGGTGTCAGGCACCAATGTGGTCAACCTAATGTCAACTTAAGACAAGTGCCTGCTCAGGTTAATGACTAACGGTGCGAAATTGAGAAAAGAGGAAGGCAGATTTGAAAAGAAGACGCACTTTAATAGAGCTTCACAGAAAAAGCCCTATTAACAGCTATTGATATTAGACTGCAACTTTTTTATTGCTAAAATGTGTTCTGCCTATTGCTTTATTCTTCTTTCGTCGGAATGTTCTTCCAGGCATAATCTGAGATCTGCATCGGAGAGATTCCTTATATAGTATATCAAGTGCAGATAAATCGAAAAGATTACACAGGATTTTGGGAACTATTGTTTTGACACGTCCGATAATAAATGCTCGGTTTGCTTGGTATCGATATTTATTCGTACTTTTAGCGGTAATCTGAATTTCTTCATCAACTTGATTTTTAATAAGAGATGACAGGTTTGAAAGAAGTACGTTGATATAAAATTCTTGAAGCACTGAAGTGGTCGTTGCACCGGAAAATTCTTCAATAGCAAGGCGGCTTTTCAATTCCTTATATTTTGTTTCGACTGGCCAGCGATAGAAGTAAAGTTCGCGGAACATCTGTTGAGAAATATGTGAATCAAAAAGATTGGTGGCAAGATACTCTTTCGTTCCCTCATTGAGAATAACTTCGATGACTCTTATCCTGATATCCTCAGTCCCGTCTTTTTCGTTGCCGGGAAGAACCGTGATTATGTCTCCAGAGCATTTCTTAGCAATGTTATAATTCTGTTTTAAGCGCATAAGACAAAGGTGCTGATGCTCGACACAGTAACGAAACATATCTTCAGAATAATAGCCACGATCAAAGATTACAACGCTGTTTTGATAGATATTTAAATCTTCTAAATTATGCAAATGCTCTAAAGCAGCGGAGCGTTCAGATGCAAGATATCGTTGAAAAGAAGCATGGACAATATAATCATCAAGAACATCATAAACAATGGAACCAAGTCCCATAGTAAAACGGCGGCTTGGATCAGGATATCCAAACATTTCACCAAAGAACTCGAAATTCGATTTTGAATTAGGCAATTCTATTTTAGAACCATCGATGGCAAATAAATGATATCCATTCCAAAGTTTACGAGATGGGAGTTGCTTATAGAATAAATCAACTGATAAATAGTAGAGCTCTTTAAATAAAGCAGGGGTAATAAATTGGCGAGCCCTTGACAGAGCCTGTTTTGAAATGTTAGGGAAATCAAGGCTTCCAAGATCTTCCAGAATACGGGAAAGATTTTGAAACATGGAGGCCTTTGAAGTGTAAAGCAGATACATAATTACTTGAAAAAGAGAAAGCTTTCGTTTGCGAATAAAATGATTTTTCGCACGATGAGGTTCCAGTTTTTCTGGGATTGTGATATACTCCTTAATGGATTGGATGATATTTTTGCAGATGTCAATTCGATTCATATGACATACCTTCCTGTATAATAAAAAGCGTGGATGTTGAAAATTGAAAATACCTCAGAGTACAATAAGACTACTGACTGGCAGGTTAGTAAAAATCTTATTATACAGAGAGGTATCTATAATGAAGTCTAACACACAGAACGCAAAAATTGAAGCTATTACAGAAAAAACTTTGGTACTCGGAATTGATGTCGGAAGTGAAATGCACTATGCCAGAGCTTTTGATTACAGAGGAATCGAGTATTCGAAGAAGCCATTTAAGTTTAGTAACACAGAGGCCGGATTTGCGACATTTAAGGAATGGATCCTGGACCTCAAAGAAAGGCATGAGAAGGATAAGGTGGTTCCGGGTATGGAACCGACCGGGCATTACTGGTTCAATCTTGGAAAGTTTCTACAGGATAATGAAATGAAACCGGTTCTTGTAAATCCTCACCATGTGAAAAAATCAAAAGAACTCGACGACAATAATCCAACTAAAAATGACCGTAAGGATCCGAAAGTTATAGCAGGCTTAGTTAGAGAGGGACGTTACATGATCCCATACCTGCCGGAAGGTGTTTACGCTGATCTTAGAACAGCATCAAACATAAGATTCCAGTTACAGGCGGAACTTACAAGAATTCAAAACAGGATCAGTCGTTGGTTCAATATATATTTTCCTGAATATAAGACGGTATACGGAAAGCCGGATGCCAAGAGCGGAATGCTAATCCTTAAAGCAGCACCACTCCCTGAAGATATCCTGACGTTAGGTATCGATGGAGTGAACCAAATCTGGCGTGATGCGAAGTTAAGAGCAGTTGGAAAAGCGAGGGCGAAGACCCTGATAGAAGCTGCAGAGCACAGCGTCGGAAGCAAAGAAGGAGCAGTATCTGCAAGAATGGAAATCCGAATGCTTCTGGAGGACTATGAATCCAGAAACATACGTCTTCAGGAAGTTATGGCTCTGATTGAAGGGTTGGTAAAACAGATTCCGATGGCTGAGAAGCTGTTGGAGATCAAAGGAGTGGGAATCAGGACAGTGTCAGGATTCCTTGCAGAAGTAGGTGATATCAGCCGCTTCAACAATCCGAAGGAACTGCAGAAGCTTGCAGGATTGGCATTGGTTGAAAATAGTTCGGGAAAGCACAAGGGCGAGACAACAATAAGCAGACGAGGTCGAAAGAGACTCAGATATCTGCTCTTTGAGGTTGCAATGTCACTTGTGTCGAAGAACCAGGAGTTCAGGGAACTCCATAATTATTACACAACCAGAAGGCTGAATCCGTTGAAGAAAATGCAGTCACTTATGGCGATTGCAGCCAAGCTGATACGTGTCTTTTATGCCATGCTGACAAAAGGTGTGGATTATGATCCGAAAAAGATGGTCAGTGACATCAAGAGACCGGCAGTTTATCTACAGGCTGCGTAAGAAAGACAAGTAACTGTAATGGAGGCTGTCAAGTGGACAGCCACTGAATTAAGCAGAATGTAACAGATAACGTCCACTGATCACAGTGCTGGAACAGGAAGCGAGTCAGTAATCAATAATACAAAGAATGAGCCAGTAGTCGGCAGGAATATTTTCCATGGGGCGAGACCCCGTTAGGGAGCATAGCTGACACCCTGGTTATGGGCAGGCAGGACGAAGGAAGTTAGGACCTCTGGAGACAGAGATGATCCTGGTGGATATAGGAGGTTAGCTGCCATAGAGGGAAGGGTATACACAAGGCCAGTAAAGCGAAAATCAATGACGTTTTATTTCGTATACCATTCAACCGCTATTTCAGTACCTGATACATCGAAATGCTCATAGCTGTGGCTTATTCACTGAGATATGAAAGGTCGAAAAATCTTGAATTTTCAATAAAAAACACTTGATTATATGAGGAGGAAAAAATGGAACAACAATATAAAAGGATATATTATCTTGATTTAATGAAAAGCATAGCAATCATAAGTGTTGTATTTTATCATGGTGTATTGCCGCAGATAACAATGACAGGAACAATGAAGTTCTATAGTTATTATTTTTTACAGGCTTTTGCAGCAGTTGCAACCCCTTTGTTTTTTTTCGTAAATGGTTTTTTATTATTTAATAAAGAACTTGATTTGCATAAGCATATAAGCAGAATAATACGGATGATGGTTCTTACTGTTATATGGGGTGGTATAACAATTATTAGTCTCATGCTTATTCGGAAAGAGATTTTAAGTGTTGGAGAATTTCTAAAAACATTATGGCAATTCAAAGAAAATTGGATTAGTCATTTGTGGTATATGGGAGAGTTGATATGTATTTATCTGTTTTTCCCAGTTTTCTATTATGCGTATCAGAAAAAAGCATCAATATTAGTATATTTTGTATGTATTGGCGCTATTATTATTTTTGGAAATGCGTTTGTGAATGAAATTATGACAATGTTGTCTATTTTAGTGAAACATCCGGTTGTAATAGCTAATAAAAATATATTTAATATGTTCAATCCATTTAAAGATGTAAATAGTTATGCATTAATATATTTCTGTTGTGGAGGAATTATATATCGTTATCAGGAAAAATTTAAAAATTTCATGAGCAATAAAAAGTGGATATTTGTTGCTATAATTTTATTGGATACATGTTTTTTATTTATGTGCGGCATAATGTATACGAAATTAAATCATAATCTTTGGGAGATCGGATGGTACGGAAAAGAAACAATATTTACGTTTATAAATGTATTGGCTATTTATACTTTGTGTATGAATTATAATAAATCAAACAAAGTGATTGAATTAATTTCAAAAAACACATTAGGAATTTATTTGATACATATACCAGTTTTAAGATTTATTGAGCAAATAATTGATGTCAAAATAATTACAACAAATATATGTATATCATTCTTATACACAGGAATAGTAGTAATAATTACATTGCTATTGTCTTTAGGTATAAAAAAACTCCCAATTGTAAATGGGCTTTTGCGTTTTTAGATAGAAGATTTTCAAAAATATTCATAGGATTATTATGAGGGATAATAAGAAAAGCAGGAAATTAAAATGAGAATATTACAAGTTGTAAATGATATGCATCGTAAGCGATGTATAATCGCACGGTTTGTCGCCACCGACTTTTCATGAGATAATCACTTCAGGAGTGAGGACATCTCTGGAACAGCTACATTTGTAGTTGGAGCCGTTTGCTCTAACTGTGATTGATTCCGGTTGAATTCACTCTGAATAACCTTTAGGAGTGAATTACTATGAGTTCAAAAAGACTGCACTACTATGATGAAAAGTGGCTGGACCTGATTAGCGAATGCCGGTCAAGCGGGCTCTCTGACAAGGACTGGTGCATGGAGCACCAAATCGGAATCAGTACTTTTTATTACCATGTCAAACGACTTCGCAATAAAGCATGCAGTATTCCACCAGCTGCTGTCGGTGCCGTGATTCCCTGCCAGAAGCAGGAAGTTGTGGAACTGAATTTCAATCCTGTATCTGAATTACCAATGAATTGTAGTTCAGAAGAGATTACTGCAACTGCTATTAAAATCTCAATGCATGGGATTCAGATTGAAATCACCAATGCTGCGGCAGAGTCTACAATCGTTCAAACACTAACGGCTCTGCAAAAGTTATGTTAGGCGACCTGTCCGGTGTTTCCAAGATTTTTGTAATCACCGGCCGCACTGATAGGAGAAAGACTTCTGATAATACCATCCGGGATCTGCGCCAGACCATTGTAAATCTGGAAGAAACCATTGCCGAGTTAAACCGGAGATTCTTTGGTATTTCAAGCGAGCATTCCAAAAATATCTCTTTGCCAGCAGACGAGGAGTCTGATATGGCTGAAGATATATCAGAGGATGATGCAAAGGAGTCGCCTTTCCTGTTAACAAATTGTTAACAGTAAGGACGATACGAGGTGCAGCATATTTTTTTACCCATGTCGTAACATTTCATAACATTTGCTGACTTGAAAAAGTAAATTCCAATGCAAGAGTAAATTCCATCGTGATTTAAATTTTGCTGGTTTAACAAGAAATTTTTGGACTAAATCTCTCGTTTTCTGCTATAATTAATGTAACTTATCGAAATTTTCTCGATTTCTAGGCATGCTAAATAGGCTACTGGAATTCAGTGTGCTAGACTAAATTCCACCAGCCGCATGTTAAAAATGTGAAAAGTTTACATCCAGTCTGACAGCAGATTTCGATTAGTTTTATTAATGGTTAAAGCGTATCAGCTTAGGCGTCAGATTAACCTTATCTGGTTCAATCGGCTTAAGCTGAAATGCTTTTAAGATATCTTCACCAAGCGTTTCTAATGCAACTTCATATGGTGTCCTTCCACTGAGGATTTCTCGCGGAGTGGAGTTGATGTGGTTTACGATGAGATTCACATCCCATTGTGTTAAGAATTCAAAAGAAGTTCCTTTCGGTAAAACCATACGAAGCATTGTGTGTGCTTGTTCTATAGCGCCTTTTTGTCCGCTACGCATTGGATCACAATAGTAGATGCTGCTTCTCTGGATTCCCTGAATGCCTGTCTCAAGGCTTACTGGATCTCCGAATTCGGAACCTCTATCAGTCAATATATTTTCAAAAACGGATATAAATTCATATGTGCCCAGGCTGCTTCTCTAAACGGTCAAAGGTAAGTCTTACAGCACCTTTGGTACATCGGTTAAGTAAAAAGGCAAGAAATAGCTTTTCTTTCGTAAAAAACAGTGTCAGGAGAGTCTTGTTTGATTCTCTTGAGGAATGGACTGTATCCATTTCCACAAAAGACGACAGGTCTAATGAACAAAAGTCAGAGTAGGTTCTGTGTGTAAAAACAGAACGATCAGTGATTTGTGTTTTATGACACTTTCGCGGTTTGAATTTTGCCTGTCTTTTCAAATCAATATTTCTTGCTGTGAAGAGTCCTTTGTCAATGTATGTGTACATAGAGCGGACAGACATATCCAGTTCCGGGTGATTTGTAAGGATTTGATAAGGGGATTGCCCCTGCTCAATCAATGGAGATATGATCTGGTCTTTCTGATGGAGCTGGAGCTTGGTCATATTTATTCCAGAACGAGAAGATATCAGCAGTTCACGATATTTTCTGTCAGCAGCACGACCGTTGTAATAGTATTTATGTGCAATCGTGCAGTGATTTATCTTTTTCGTGTAGCCATTGCAAACATATGGTGCTTTGTCCAATCGTTTACATCGTTCTTTTTCAAAGTCCTTGCAGGTCTGATTACATGTAGGACATGAGGCACATTTAATGCCACAGAGAAGGATTTTTCCACAGGCATTGGTCTTTTGACAATGGTAACGATGAATGCAAAAGTTCTTTGCGTTATAAAAAGTACCTTTGTGATACCAATCTGAAAGCCGATGAGCACGGACTTCTTTAGATATAGTTGTTGGATCTTTACATAAAAATGCTGCAATGTCTTTAAATGTAGTCCCTTTTGCCAGTTCATTTTCAATATAGATCCGATCATTTAAAGTAAGGTGCTTCAGGTTTCCTGGTATATATTTACTCATAATGATTCTCCTTCTACTGCTGTCAGAAGGAGTCATAACCATAACATGATTGTATGAAAGAGTAAATATCTACTGTGCGAGAGTGAATTCCATCACCCCATTGGGCGGTGGAATTTAGAAATTTATTTTAGGAAGGCCTAACCGGTTCCAACAAGGTTAGGTTTTTTGTATTTATTATGTTACAATTGCTACTATTGAAATATAAGTGTGAAAATGGTACTATATAGATGAACTTTTTAAATATACAAAAGAGGAAGACAATGTCAAATAAAAGAAACAAAATCAAGAAAGAAAATTCGCAGAAAAAAGAAAAAAATAAAGGAACACTAATAGGACAAATTTCAGTAGCGTTGAGCATAGCAACCGTTATATTAGGGGCATATTGGCAAATTACACAGAAAATTGAAAATATTAATGTTAATATAGCAAAGTTACAAGAAAAACAGAAAAAACTAAACGATAATTTATCAAGGATTGATACAGAAAGCAAAGAAATTTATAAAGATATATATGAAGATAAAGGAGTGAATACACAATTAAGAGACATATGGGATATATTGGGTATTGAACCATATAAAGCTGATGAGAATTTTGTAGGAGAATTAGGAAATGTAGAGCATTTTAATTCAAATGTTCATTCATCAATTTCCAGAACAACAGTTATAGGAACTGATGCTAATGGAAACGCACATTTAGCTGATGAGTTAATAGGTAAAATGGTAATTCTTGTTTATACAGAAGATGATAAGGATGTTTTTTTTATGGGAAAATTCAATGATAATTATCATTGGGATGGATATTGTATAACAAATGTGTACTATAAGGATGGAACTTTGTTTGGTTTATGTGAATCTAACTTTGATGATGGAAAAAGGATGGATTATATTTCATTATATAGAGAAGATAATAATGAATGGACGTATACAAATAGAAATATAGGAGCAGATGGTAATAGTGGAATTACTAAATGCTTTACTTATAGTACATCGGATGTGAAGAATTTTACAGAAACTAATGTTAGAACAAATGATTTTATATTACCTGATGATTATATTGAACAAAATGATTTTAAAATGCTTAAATATTATTCAGGTACCACATCGAAAGAAGTATATAATGATACATCGGGAAACGCGTATGAAGTCATATATTATAGTGACGGAACAGTAAAAACATTGTATAATGGACAATTCGTAGATGGAACTTTTAATGATAGTACAGGCAATGCGTGGGATATTTCATATTCAGAGAAAGAAGGAGTTTACATATATAATAAGGGAATATTTAAGAATAATTATGCAACAGATACAGTGGAATCAGAGCCAGTTGATTTGAATCGTATTAATCAGATTATTGATGGTAAGAAATATGATTGTGAATTAAAGTGGCGATAGAATGTGGATAGATGGAGAAATAGGTAATTATATGAAAAAAAAAGAAAAAAATAAATATTTTTTTGGTACAAATAAAACGCAAATGAATATAGAAGAGTATGTTTCTCAAATTAATGAAATATCAAAATATTATTTTGAAAGATGTGAGAAATACAAAAAAAGATTTTATAGATGTTGTTTTATTCGTATTTTTGCAGCAATGATGATTCCAATAATATCTTTAGCATCAGAAATTAGCCCTAGTACGATAATAGTTTCAGTATTATCTGGAATTATTACATTATCTGAGAGTTATGTAAATGTTACTCAAGCATACGAAAAATGGACTAAATACAGGGCTACATGTAATGCATTGTGGATAGAGAGTCGACTTTTTGCAATGAAGGTTGGGAAATATGCTGATGAAGATGTGAGAGAAAAGTATTTTGTTGAACAATGTGAAAAATTGATGATAGAAGAAACAAATGAATGGAAAGAATATATAAATAAAGCAAAAGAAATGAAATAAATAAAGGGAGAAACAATGTTTGGTAATAGTACATTTGAATCACAAGCGGAAAATTATAGAATATGGAGAACTTTGAAAGCTAGGTGTGAAAAGACAGGTGATTATGATACACTAGCGTTGGTTAAAAAAGTTGCAGTATATTCAATAGAAAAGCTAAAAGTGGTAATAAAATATATGGGGAACTTTACATTACATGATGAAGTGCATATTTTTAATATGCTAAATATAATAGATGATTTACTGCCAGAGAATATATTAAATGAATTGACAGTTCCGGATTTAATGTTGATTCTGCTGAGTGTCTTTTTACATGATGTGGGTATGTGTCCAACAGAAAAAGAACGGCAGATTTTACTAGGTAAGGAGAATACTACAGATATAGAATTAAAGAATGAACAAAAAAAATATAATGATTTCAAAAAATCAAAAATATTAATGGCAGGCGAGAGTAATGCATTTTATAATGATGAAAATAATATACTCTCCATGTATATTAGAGAAACACATGCAGATAGAGCCAGACGGTTTATAAACAAAGACTGGAAGGACATGTTACAATATATGGGGGTGAGTTTTACTGAAATAGTAGCAGATATTTGTTACAGTCATTGTGAAAGTATTGAGTATGTAAGAGATAACATAGAAAGCATTTGTTCAATAGGAAAAACATATGCATGCCCACAATTTGTAGCTGTTGTTTTAAGGTTGGCAGATATCATAGACTTTGATCCATCTAGAGCACCATTGATTTTAATGGAGCACATAGATTTATCAGATAAAATGGCAATTAGAGAATGGGAAAAACATCAGGAAATAAGGGCATGTTGTATAAGAAATAATAAGATTATATGTGCTGCAAAATGTAAACATCCTGCGATAGAATATTCAATAAGAAAGTTTTGTGATTTGATTGATCAAGAATTAAAAGATGCTTTATATATACTTTTGACTATGAATTCGGAAAGTTATAATGATGAATTGACATTTTATAAAAGTATTAGAATACCTATTAGAGTAGATAGATATCAAATCGGACCAGCAAAGGATGACAAGGGTAATTTTTTATATCAGTATCATGAATCAGCATTTACATTAAATAAAACACAAATAATAGATTTACTTATGGGAACAAAGTTATATAATAATTCAAAGGTTGCAATAAGAGAACTTATGCAAAATTCGTTAGATGCGTGTTTACTTATGCAAAGGATATGCAATTCTCGAGGCAAAAATTCGTCATATGACCCTAAAATTTCTATAAGGTATTTTGATAGTGATGGCGTGACCAAGTTGGAGATTGAAGATAATGGTATTGGAATGAATCAAGAGATAATTGATAATTATTATACTAATATCGGAAATTCATATTATAAGTCTGAAGAGTTTTATAATCTATTGGCAAGTAATAATATAGAATTTAGTCCTATTTCAAAATTTGGAATAGGTATATTGTCGTGTTTTATGGTAGCAGATGAGATGGAAGTTAAGACAAAGAGAATAGATGAAAATGATGCAATATCTGTTACTATAGAAGGATATAACAGCTTGTTTATTATCCGACATACTGATATGGATGATTATGGTACAAAAACGACGCTTATTTTAAGGAAGGACGAACCTTGGAAAGATATGGATAAGGATGAGTTTGTAAATTGCATCAAATCAATTTTAAAGACGCCACCTTTTCCTGTATATATATATTATAAAAATGAGCCTGAAGTAAAATATGAAACATGTTGGGATAATGCAGAGAAAGATTTACAAAAACTTAAAAAGGAATGGATTATTACGCCCAATATAAAGGAAATCAACTGTGATATTGATGTTCCAGAATATGGTTTTAAAGGGACTGCGTCAATAGCTTATATAACTAAAAATAGAAAGCCTGTTGACTATATTGAGACTCAAGTAAATAATGTTTCTATTCAAGATAAAGATTATAAAATTTCTGTAGTTTATTCATATGATGAATATGGTATTTTTAGAAGAGCAGATTCATTAAGCATAGATGACGATAATAAAGTGTCAATAATTGGTAATTATACAACAAGTATGGAATCATATGCAGATATATCTTTACATGGTATAACTATACCTAGAAATTTATTTGTTGATTTTAATTCAAAGGATCGATCAAGATTTATAGAATTTCCTTTGCCTACTATACTTGTATTGGATATTTATGATAAGGCAGATTTGAATTTGAATTCTGCCAGAACAGATATTATAGCTGATGATAAATGGAAATTGTTTGAAAAACGTATTGTACTTATTTTATGTGAGAAGCTAAGAGAAAAAATAGGTAACAAAAAATGGAATATATTACAAGGAATAATTATTGATAAGATTTTAGATAAAGATATAAAAAATGTTGTTAGAAATATGAAAATAGACGATTAGATATTATGGATATCAAATTATTTAAACGAGCCGAGGGTGAAAAAATCTCTGTAAATTGAACACTATAAGGGTCTTCTATGATAAAATATATTAAATCATAGGAGGCCTTTTATTATGGCAAACAGAAAAAGAAAAGTTTACAAACATAAGCGCAAAATAATTCAACGGATTGCAATCAATGAGTTTAACATAGAGGGTCATATGAAGTCGATAGGTTACAGACTGCTTGGATTTAGCGAGGAACTGCTGGAAACAGGCATTTCGCTGCTCAGTCATTATGAGAAGTTCCATGCCGGCTGCCTGGCTTAAAACAGTCATGCGGTATATATACAATTCTGGAAATGCACTTGAGGTTTTCTACTGATTTTTTGTTTTACAGACTTTGAATTAACTGTCCGGCATTCTGGCTGTATGATGTTTTCTGAAGGAGACATACAGTCATGAATACAAGCAGAACTTTAATGAAAAAGCAGAACAGCGATGAAAAGCTCTTCAAAACGTTTCTGTAAACCACACAGGATGATGCTGATACAGGGAGATATCAAGTATGATCCGAAACTTCCCATCGGAAAAAACGGGACCATGGTGCAGACATATCTTTCATCTGCCATTGACGACCACTCGAGATTTATACTTGATTCTGAGTTTTATGATAATCAGGAAGAACGCATAGTTGAGGATACCTTCAGAAAAGCCATCCTGAAGTACGGACATTTTGACAAATGCTACTTTGATAATGGCTCACAGTATGTTGCAAAGCAGCTTAAACTCTCGCTTCTGTCATTACTACTTTGTGTACAGGTTTCTTTTCTCTTCTTGCCATAATAAAAGGCCTCCTATGATTTATATTTTACTATAGAAGACCTTGCTGTTATTAGCTATTTACAGAAAAAGTTTCGCACACTCGGAAAAATCCTTACAAACATCTTGCAAGTGATTAGATTAACATGGATATATTAAAGAGTTTCTCGTAAAATAGAAAACGCATCAATGATTCCTCGCTTATAGGCAATATGGATATATTCTATAGATGGAAGATATTCTGGAAGAGATTGTAGGAAACATCTTCGATGAATATGACGAATCCGAAGAATTTATCCAGCCACAGTTCGACGAAAGTATTCTGATGGATGGTCTGACACCACTGGATGATGTGGAAGAAGTCCTGGGTATCGACCTTGGTGATCATGCTTTTGAAACCTTAAACGGATATCTTACTTCACTGCTGGGGCACATTCCGACAGCTGAAGATAAAGAGATAAATGCGAATGGATATTGTTTCCAGATTCTTTCTGTTGAGGACAATATTATTCAAAAAATAAGAGTAGAAAAAATACAATAGAAAAAGGAGTTTATATTATGTCAGGACATTCTAAGTTTGCCAATATCAAACACAAGAAAGAAAAGAATGATGCAAAAAAAGGAAAAATCTTTACAATTATCGGCCGTGAGATCGTAATTGCCGTAAAAGAGGGCGGTCCGGATCCGGAAAACAACAGCAAGCTGCGTGATGTCATCGCAAAGGCAAAAGCAAACAACATGCCGAACGATACCATCGACCGCGGTATTAAAAAAGCTGCCGGAGATGCAAACGCAGACAACTACGAGCGTATCACCTACGAAGGTTATGGTCCGAATGGTATCGCGATCATCGTAGAGACTCTGACCGACAACAAGAACCGTACCGCAGCAAACGTAAGAAGCGCTTTCACCAAAGGAAACGGAAGCGTTGGAACACCGGGATGCGTATCCTACATGTTCGACAAAAAAGGCCAGATCATCATCGACAAAGAAGAGTGCGAAATGGATGCTGACGATCTGATGATGCTTGCTCTGGATGCAGGCGCAGAAGACTTCGCAGACGAAGAGGACAGCTACGAAATCATCACCGATCCGGATGACTTCTCCGCAGTACGTGAGGCTCTGGAGAAAGACGGTATCGCCATGGCAGAGGCAGACGTTACCATGATCCCACAGACCTACGTAGAGCTGACCGATCCGCAGGCATTAAAAGACCTGAACCGTACCCTGGATCTGCTGGATGACGACGACGACGTACAGTACGTATACACCAACCTGGACGAGTAATTTCACTGGAAATTACATAGAATCATAAGAATCTGCGCATACTGATGAAGCTATTTTGGAATAGCAGAAAAGAGGAAATCCGTATGGCAGAATCACAGAAAAACCAGACAGAAAAAGAAAATATTGTAGAACTGAAGACCAACATTTATCTGCTGTCCATCATCGGCGAGGTGGAGGGGCATGAATCACTCGGCGAGCGCACGAAAGCGACGCGCTATGAGCACATTCTCCCTGCTCTTGCCCGTGCCGAGGAGGACAAAAGTATTGATGGTCTTCTGATTCTCCTGAATACCGTAGGCGGAGATGTGGAGGCCGGTCTTGCAATTGCAGAGATGATTGCGTCCATGCGAAAGCCTGCGGTATCGCTCGTTTTAGGGGGCGGTCATTCGATCGGTGTCCCGCTCGCCGTTGCAGCAGACTATTCGCTGATCGTGCCGAGTGCCACCATGGTCATTCACCCGGTGCGTACAAACGGCATGTTCATCGGTGTTGCACAGACGTACCGTAATATGGAAAAGACGCAGGATCGGATCACAGGTTTTGTATCGGCCCATTCTAAAATCACCAAGGAACGGCTCGAGGAGCTGATGCTCGATACGAAAATGCTGGTCAAGGATGTCGGAACAATGCTGGACGGCCCGCAGGCAGTGGAAGAAGGCCTGATCGACGAGGTCGGCGGCATTGCCCGCGCGCTCGAAAAGCTGAATGAGCTGATGAAAAAGGCAGCAGGGACAGAAAATTGACTTCACGGCGCGGCTTGTGTTTCAGGGGATTTTGTGTTAGAATGAGTTCGCTGTGAAAATTCGAACGGAAGTTTTGTCCGGACTTTCACAAAAGAGAAAAATAAGGGAACAGGATAAAAAAATGACAGTAATAGAAGCTTTATTTCTGGGTCTGATCCAGGGAATCACGGAATTCCTGCCGATCAGCAGCTCCGCACATCTGATTATCTTCCGTCACTTTATGAAGATCGAAGATACGCAGACGGTGTTTTTCAATGTGCTTTTGCACTTTGGCTCCATGATTGCAATTCTGCTCACATTTTCGAAGGAATGGAAACGTCTCTTCCTCGCGCTGTGCGGAATCATAATCGATCTGTTTCATAATTTAAAGGAACACTTTTCCAGTCAGCATCAGGAGAGAAAGCAGTACCGGAAGGTGCTCGGCAGCAACTACCGTATGCTTGCTTTCCTGCTGATTCTGACCACCATCCCGACTGCTGTAATCGGCGGCATGATTCAGAGCCTTGTCACACTGACCTCCTCGAATCTGCTGGCACCTGGCGTTGGTCTGTATCTGACGGCGATTCTGCTTGTGGTGGCAGATATGCTTCCGGAGGGAGAAAAAACGCAGAAAAATTTGAAGCCGAAAGATGCACTGATTGCCGGATTCTTCCAAGGCTTTTCCACGATTCCGGGTCTTTCCCGTCTTGGTTCGACTATTTCTGCGTGTGTGATCGGCGGCATGACCCGTTCGTACGCTGTGAAATACTCTCTGATTGTGAGTGTTCCGGCGATTATCGGGGCAACGATCGTTGAAATTGCGACCATGGGAAAAAATAAAATTGTTTTTCATCCGGTATATCTGGTCGGCGTTTTCATGGCGGCACTTGCCGGTTACTTTACGATCCGCATTCTGATGCGTGTGGTGAAAAAACGGAAACTGAAATATTTTGCTTTGTACTGTCTTCTTGTCGGGACATTCTCCATTGCAGGATATTTTCTGCTGTAATACGAGAAAGGGGAGAAGTTCTGCATGGCAAATACAACAAAGGGAAGCGGGAAGACAAAGAAAAAAACTTCTGCTTCCGGAACAGCAAAAAAGAAACAGACCCAAACAACGGCCAGAAAAACAACGGCGGAAAAGAGCAGTACCGCAAAACGTACCTCCGGCACAAGGAAAAACACAGTCCGTGAGCCGATGGACGAGGGAGTGCGCGCAGAAATTATTCTGCTTTCCGTGCTTGCTGTTTCGATTCTGCTGATGCTCAGTAATTTCGGTATGGGCGGCGTGATCGGACAGGCTGTCTGCGACTTCTTTTTCGGCCTTTTCGGCGTGACAGAGTGGGCAGCACCGGTTCTGATCTTCTTTGGAACAGCATTTTACATAGCAAACAGACAGAACTTTTTAATTGTGCGGAAAACCGGGGGAGCGATCAGCTGCTTCGTCTTTTTCTGCGCTTTTATGCAGCTTCTGACGTCCGGCTATACGAGAGATACGACATTTCTGGATTACTATTTTGACAGCGCCTACGATCATCTCGGCGGAGGAATCTTAGGAGGGTCTGTCGTGAAAATTCTCGGCATGGGATTCGGCCAGATCGGCGCGTGGGTGATTATTGTGATCGCCATCGTGATTTCCGTGATCGTGATGACGCAGAAGCCGATTCTCGCGCCGATCCATGAAAAGACGAATGACCACCGCCGGATGGCGGAGGAGCGCCGCCAGGAGCGTCTGGCGCGCCAAGCTGCGATGGAGGAAGAGGAAGGAAAAGAGCTGATTCTTGAGCCAGTGGAGGAACCGAAAAAAGCCGGGAAGAAAAAGAAATCCCGCCTTCTTTCTCATGTGGAATCGAAGGCTGATTTAAACGAAAACGACGATACCCATCAGATGGAGATGCCGGAGCTTTCGATTCACCGTGGTTCTGTGCCGGCTGAAGAGCCGGAAAAGACAGAACCGGAGATGACACGGCAAGCTGCAGAAGAGGCGAAAAAAGAGAAAACGTCTGCGGATCATACGAGAAATCCGCGGTCTTCCTATGAAGAGATCGAGGCGGATGTAGACGGCATTCGTCAGGAAATCGGGAAAAAAGCAGAGGAAAAGCGGCCGGAGTACAAAACACCGCCGATGAATCTTCTGAAAAAAGGGACGCGCGGTGCCATGGGCGATTCCGATGCGCATCTGCGGGAAGTAGCGCGGAAACTGGAGGAGACGCTGGACAGCTTCGGTGTCAAAGTTACAGTCAATAACGTAAGCTGCGGACCGACCGTCACACGGTATGAGCTGATGCCGGAACAGGGCGTGAAAGTAAGCCGGATTGTCGGATTGACCGACGATATCAAGCTGAGTCTTGCAGCAGCAGATGTCCGCATTGAGGCACCGATCCCGGGAAAATCCGCAGTCGGAATCGAGGTTCCCAATAAGACGAACACGGCCGTGATGCTGCGTGATCTTCTTGAAACACCGGAGTTTAAGAACTTTTCTTCGAATCTGGCCTTTGCTGTCGGAAAAGACATCGCCGGTCAGCCAGTCATCGCGGATATCGCGAAAATGCCTCATCTTCTGATCGCCGGTGCGACCGGTTCCGGTAAATCGGTCTGCATCAACACGCTGATTATGAGTATTATTTATAAGGCAAAACCGGAAGACGTCAAACTGATCATGATCGACCCGAAGGTCGTTGAGCTTTCTGTTTATAACGGCATTCCGCACCTTTTTATCCCTGTTGTCACAGACCCGAAAAAGGCTTCCGGAGCTCTGAACTGGGCGGTTGCGGAGATGACAGACCGTTATAACAAATTTGCGGAATTCAACGTGCGCGATATGAAAGGCTACAATGCGAAAGTTGCCGAGCTGCCGCCGGATGAAAACGGCAAAAAACCGGAAAAACTGCCGCAGATCGTCATTATCGTGGACGAGCTTGCCGACCTGATGATGGTTGCGCCGGGAGAAGTGGAGGATGCGATCTGCCGTCTGGCACAGCTTGCCCGTGCGGCCGGCATCCATCTGATTATTGCAACACAGAGACCTTCCGTCAATGTCATCACTGGTCTTATCAAGGCAAATATGCCGTCCCGTATTGCATTCTCGGTTTCTTCCAGCGTAGATTCCCGTACGATCCTCGACATGGGAGGTGCGGAAAAACTGCTTGGAAAAGGCGATATGCTCTACAAGCCGCAGGATTACCAGAAACCGGCCCGTCTGCAGGGATCCTTTGTTTCGGATAAAGAGGTCAGCGATGTCGTTGCCTACTTAAAAGATCACTACGGCGAGAACGCTTATGATCCGGATATCGAAAAACGGATTCACACCGTAAGCCTGGATGGCGGTTCTGCCGCAGGCGGCGGAGATAACCGCGATAATTACTTCGTGGAAGCCGGAAAATTTATCATCGAAAAAGATAAGGCATCGATCGGCATGCTCCAGAGAGTGCTGAAAATCGGTTTCAACCGCGCGGCCAGAATCATGGACCAGCTCGCGGATGCCGGTGTCGTAGGACCGGAGGAAGGAACCAAGCCGAGAAAAGTTCTGATGTCCATGGAACAGTTCGAAAATTATCTGGAGGAACACGGATGATGGGAAAAGACGTTGTCCGTTGTTTACAAATAACCGGAAACGTGATAAAGTATTAACATAAAATGCGCGAAAATCCAAGTCGTGCTTTTGTTAAAATATTTCTAACAAGATTAGGAGGATATTATGTACAAGATTCAAGAAGCGGAAATGCTCGCGAATAACATCTACCGTATGGTAGTAGAAGCACCGCGAGTAGCACAGCACTGCCTCCCTGGACAGTTTGTTATTGTCAAGGCAGATGAAGAAGGAGAAAGAATTCCTCTGACCATTTGTGATTACGACAGAGAAGCAGGAACTATCACCATCGTATTCATGCCGATCGGAGAATCTACCAAAAAAATGAAAGAGCTCAAAGCGGGAGATGCTTTCATGGATTTCGTAGGACCTCTGGGACAGCCGTCTGAGTTCTGCAGCGAAGATATCGAAGAACTGAAGAAAAAACGGATCGTATTCGTAGCCGGTGGTGTTGGAACTGCACCGGTTTACCCACAGTTAAAATGGCTGCATGAGCATGGAATCACTGCTGACGCCATTGTCGGAGCAAAGACAAAAGATCTCGTTATTCTCGAGAAAGAAATGTCTGCTGTCAGCAATCTGTACATAACCACAGACGATGGTTCTTACGTAAGAAAAGGTATGGGTACCGATGTACTCCGCGACCTTGTACAGAACCAGGGCAAACAGTATGATGTCTGTGTTGCCATCGGACCGATGATCATGATGAAATTCGTATGTCTTCTGACAAAAGAACTGAACATCCCGACCGTTGTCAGCATGAACCCGATCATGGTAGACGGAACCGGTATGTGCGGTGCCTGTCGTCTAATGGTAGGCAATGAAGTAAAATTTGCCTGCGTAGACGGACCGGAGTTTGACGGTCATCTGGTAGACTTCGACCTGGCTATGAAACGTCAGCAGATGTACAAGACAGAAGAGGGAAGAGCTCTCTTAAGATACCAGGAAGGCGCAACCCATCACGGTGGATGCGGCCAGTGCGGAGGTGACAAATAATGGCAAAGGGATTAAACAGAGTACCGGTACGTGAGCAGGAGCCGAAGGTACGTGCCACAAATTTTGACGAGGTATGTCTTGGATACAACAAAGACGAAGCAGTAGAAGAAGCACAGCGCTGCCTGGGCTGTAAAAATGCAAAATGTATCACAGGATGCCCGGTTAATATCAACATTCCGGCATTCATTGCACAGGTAAAAGAAGGAAACTTCGAGGAAGCATACAAAATTATTGGTGAGTCCAGTGCACTCCCGGCAGTCTGCGGCCGTGTATGTCCGCAGGAGAGCCAGTGCGAGGGCAAATGTGTCCGCGGAATCAAAGGCGACGCTGTTTCCATCGGTAAACTGGAGCGTTTCGTTGCTGACTGGGCAAAAGAAAACGGTATCAAACCGGTTCCGGCAGCAGAGAAAAACGGCCACAAGATCGCGGTTATCGGTTCCGGCCCTGCAGGTCTTACCTGCGCAGGAGACCTTGCAAAACTTGGCTACGATGTAACCATCTTCGAGGCACTTCACAAAGCCGGCGGTGTATTAAGCTACGGTATTCCGGAGTTCCGTCTTCCGAAAGACAAAGTAGTTGCCGCTGAAATCGAGAACGTAAAATCTCTCGGTGTTAAAATTGAGACCAACGTTATCATCGGAAAATCCGTTACCATCGACGAGCTGTTAAAAGATGAAGGATTTGAAGCAGTCTTCATCGGTTCCGGCGCAGGCCTTCCGATGTTCATGGGAATCCCGGGTGAGAACGCAAACGGCGTATTCTCCGCAAACGAGTTCCTGACCAGAAACAACCTGATGAAAGCATTCCGCGATGATTACGATACCCCGATCGCACACGGCAAGAAAGTTGCTGTAGTCGGCGGCGGCAACGTAGCTATGGACGCTGCAAGAACCGCACTTCGTCTCGGCGCAGAGGTACACGTTATTTACCGTCGTTCTGAGGCAGAGCTTCCGGCCCGTGCAGAGGAAGTTCATCATGCAAAAGAGGAAGGTATCATCTTCGACCTTCTGACCAACCCGGTAGAAATTCTGACCGACGACAAAGACTGGGTAACCGGTATCCGCTGCATCCGTATGGAACTTGGCGAGCCGGACGCTTCCGGAAGAAGAAGACCGGTTGAGATTCCAGGATCTGAGTTCGAAATTGAAGTAGACGAAGTTATCATGTCTCTTGGCACTTCCCCGAACCCGCTGATTTCTTCCACCACCTACGGTCTGGATGTCAACAGAAGAAAATGTATCGTAGCTGAGGAAGAAACCGGAAAGACCAGCAAAGAAGGCGTTTACGCCGGCGGTGACGCTGTAACAGGTGCAGCAACCGTTATCCTTGCTATGGGTGCCGGAAAAGCCGGAGCTAAAGGAATTGATGAGTATATCAAAAGCAAAAATGCATAAGGCATTGCTTTTCTAAACTAAAAGCCATATAGACGCGGACAAAAAGTGATCTATATGGCTTTTGGTGTTTTTGACAGATATCCGAAAGGGTTTTAAGATTACAGAATGAAAATTACGATATTAACAGTAGGAAAAATCAAAGAGAAATATTTGCGGGATGCGATCGCCGAGTATTCGAAGCGCCTCAGCCGCTATGCAAAGCTGGAAATTATCGAGGTGGCGGATGAAAAAACGCCGGACAACGCGAGTGAAACCGTAGAGACGAATATCAAAAATAAAGAAGCAGAGCGCCTTCTCAAATATATCCGGGATGACGCTTATCTGATTACATTGGAAATTAAGGGAAAACAGCTCACATCCGAGGAGCTGGCCCAGAAAATAGATACGCTCGGCGTGCAGGGAACGAGCCATATTATTTTTGTGATCGGTGGTTCCTTAGGGCTTGGCGAGGAAGTTCTGAAGCGTTCAAACTATGCGCTCAGTTTTTCGAAAATGACATTTCCGCATCAGTTGATGCGGGTTATTCTGCTGGAACAGATTTACCGGAGCTACCGCATTAACTGCGGGGAGCCATATCATAAATAGCTGCGAATAAGAGAGGTGTGATTGCGATGCGTGAAATGCGTTTAAAAAAGCGGGAGATTACAGATCCTAAAATTTTAAGAGAAATTCTGGAAAGCTGCGAGGTTGTGCGGATCGGGGCGATGGATGAGGAAGGCATGTTTATCGTGCCGATGAATTATGGATATGATGTCCGGGAAGAAGATGGAACTCTTCACGTCTGTCTGTACCTGCATGGGGCAAAAGAAGGGCGGAAGGCGGCTGCATTTGCAGCGGATCCGCGCGTGGCGGTGGAGATGGATTACAACCATGAAGTGATTACAGGTGACTATACGTGTGCGTATTCCTATGCGTACCGCAGTATCATGGGAAACGGAACCATCACGGAGGTGACAGATCCGGAGGCAGAGAAGAAAGGCCTGGGAAAAATCATGGCGCATATCGCACCGGAGGCGAAGATCGCTTTTCTGCCGGAGATGGTGGAGCGCGTTGCCGTATGGCGCATAGACATCGATACATTTACCGGCAAAGAGCGCAGACGAAAATAGAGTGTTCGAAGCTCCGCAGGCTGCAGACGGAAAAAGACAGCAGAAAGGACAGCAGAAATGATTAAAATTGATCTGATTACAGGCTTCCTTGGCTCAGGGAAGACGACTTTTTTGAAACAGTACGCAAAGTATCTGATGGCGCAGGGAAAGAACATCGGCATCCTGGAGAATGATTTTGGGGCAGTCAATGTGGATATGCTGCTTCTGCAGGAACTGCGCGGCGATCAGTGCGAGCTGGAGATGATTTCCGGCGGATGCGACAAAGAGACACACCGCAGACGGTTCCGCACGAAACTGATCTCGATGGGCATGAGCGGCTACGACCGCATTCTCGTGGAACCGTCGGGGATTTACGATGTGGATGAGTTCTTTGACACGCTGTACGACGAGCCGCTGAACCGCTGGTATGAGGCGGGAAGCGTCATCACGATTCTGGATGCCGGGCTCGATGAGAAGCTGTCGGAGGAAGAAGAGTATCTGCTGGCTTCCGAGGCGGCGAACGCTGGTAAAATCGTGCTGAGCAAAGTACAGAATGTTTCGGAGGAAAAGAAAGAAGAAACGATTGCCCATCTGAACCGCACGCTCGAGCAGGCAGGCTGCAGAAGACAGTTTTCTGATGCAGAAATTTTACAGAAAAACTGGGATGATCTGACAGAGGATGATTTCAAAATGCTCTCCGAATGCAGTTACCGTTCGGAGGGTTACCGGAAGCTGGATTTCGGCGAGCAGCAGACATTTGATTCGCTCTGCTTTCTGGAGCCGAAGATTACGGAAGAAGCGCTGAAAAAGGCAGCAGAAGCAATCTTTGCGGATCCATCATGCGGCAATGTATTTCGGATCAAAGGAATTGTAAAGACGGGCGAAACTGTGTGGAGCGAAATCAATGCGACGCGGGAACAGATGACATTCCAGGCAGTGCCGGAGAGCCAGGAAGTGCTGATTGTAATCGGCGCGGGGCTTTCAAAAGAGCGGATTAGTGGAATTCTCGGAATTAAGTAAAAAATGGAGCATGACGGAAAGGGGTATTTTCCATCATGCTCCTGCTGGTTTGGCTAAATAGCAGTTACTGTGAAATGCGCTGCCGTTCTGACAGTGTGGGGAACGGAATGATTTTGGAATCCCGTGCATCATCCGGTGTACAAAGAGCAGTCAACGGCTGCGGCTGATTTTCCATGGTCTGGAAGGAGAGAATGCCATCTTTCCATAAAACGATATCATCCGGTGAATGGACGGCAAAATAGCGGTGCAGCACATCGAAAAGAGAGGATGGAACTGCCGCAAGATCGTGCTCGGGATCGCTGGAATATAGAAAGATCCGGCTTCCCGGAAAACGACGGGAATAGATACCGGCAGAGGGAGCGGTAAAATCCGGGTTTTCGGTAAAATATAAGGATCTTTCTGCGGGTCCGGAAAACGGAATAGACAGCGTTGTGGAAACAACTGGCGCTTCTTCTGCAAGGGCTGGCTGCTTCTGAAATTTGCACAGGAATGGTATATTTTGAAAAAATGTATATTTCTTTTTCATAAGACTCACCTTTCAGCCGGAAAAGATCTGGCATTTGGCAGGGTGGATGTTATCGTTTACTTTAATTTTATCTTATCAGAAGTGCAGAAATAACAGGGTTAAACATTTGTAAAAAGCGTGTAAAACATCTTAAAGAGAAAGAAAAGAGAGGGGGAATCATATGGAACAGGAAGTAATGCAGGCCATTCGGGCAGAACTGGAAAGCAATATAGATGCAAAATACCGGGAATTTCACAGCTCTCTTGTTCCGGGACAGAACTGTCGGATTCTTGGTGTCCGCATTCCGGTTTCGCGACGGATTGCAAAAGCGACAGCAAGAGACCACTATGAAGTTTATACCGAACAGTTTAATCCGGAAGTCTACGAGGAGCTTCTGATCCGCGGAATGATGATCGGCTACGGAAAGCTGACCCGTGAAGAACAGACGGCAGAACTGGACCGCTTCGTGCCGATGATCAACAGCTGGGGAATCTGTGACAGCTCCTGTGCAACGTGCCATTTTATGAAGAAAGACCAGGAGTATTGGTATGGATATCTGCAGAAATGGCTGAAAAGCAGCCGGGAATATGAAATCCGGTTTGGTGTTGTGTGTCTGCTGGACTTTTTTATCAACGAAGCGTATATCGATGCTGTGCTGGAGGAGATGAAAAAGATTCATCACGATGGCTATTACGTAAAAATGGCCGTCGCCTGGGCAGTATCGATCTGTTATATTCATTTTCCGGAAAAGACACAGAAACTGCTGAAAGAAAACAGTCTCGATGACTGGACACATAACAAAACAATTCAGAAAATCAGAGAGTCGCTGCGGATCAGCAAAGAAGAAAAAGAGATGCTGAAAACCTGGAAGAGATAAAAAGAAAACCGTATCGCCGCGTTTCGAATATCGCAGCAATACGGTTTTCTTTCTCTTTTTTGAACTTATTCGTCCCATCCCTCAAAAAGCCGGATGTTGACGGCAATATTTCTTGCAATTTCACCTTCGCTTTTCCCGAGATCTGCCACATCCGATACCGGCGGAAAATCAGGTTCTTCTTCCGTCAGTTCCAGAGAGATCCAGTCATAGGCGGAGTGAATGGCATCTTCCAGCGCCTCGTCGAGGGTATCCCCTTTTGCATAGCAGCAGGCGAGATCTGGAAAATAACCTTCGTAGGTTCCATGTTCGGTTTTATGAAAAACGGCTGGATAAGTAAATTTCATAGTGTTTCTTCCTTCTTCCTTTTCTTTTTCACGGAAATTCTTTTTTATCGTAGCACTTTTTCTCAAAAGATACAATGCCTAAAATACAATTGATCGTATTTGTAATCTATGCTAGAATGAAAAACAGATAATTGGAAAATACAAATGAAACCAAGGGAGGATTTCTCTTTGATAAAAGTAATTTTGTGGGACATCGACGGAACACTTCTGAATTTTAAGATGTCGGAACGATATGCAATTGATTACTGTTTCAACAAGTTTCATATGGGAACCTGCACGGACGAAATGCTGCAGCGCTACAGCGTGATCAACCGCGGTTACTGGGAGCGGCTGGAGACGGGAGAGCTTACGAGAGAACAGGTGATGCTTGGACGGTTCCATGAATTTTTTGAATCGGAAGGACTGCCGACGGATCAGGTAAAGGTATTCAATGATGAATATCAGATCCGCCTCGGCGATAAGGCTTTCTTCTGCGATCACGGAGATGAACTGGTAAAACAGCTGAAAGCTACCGTAAAACAGTATGCAGTAACAAATGGAACCACTGTTGCACAGGAGCGTAAACTCCGCTTTTCCGGGCTTGATCAGCTTCTGGACGGCGTTTTTATCTCGGAACAGGTCGGTGTGGACAAGCCGCAGAAGGCTTTTTTTGATGCGGTATGGAACGAAATCGGAAGTTATGCACCGGATGAGGTTGTGATCGTCGGCGACTCCCTCACAAGTGATATCCGCGGCGGAAAAAATGCAGGAATCCTGACCTGCTGGTACAACCCGGATCATCTTCCGAACAAAATTGAAGTTACACCGGACTGTACCATCGACAATCTTCAGGATATCCTTTCGTATCTGGATGAAAGCAGGTGATTTGCTAATGAGAACACGCGTATTACAGGAAAAAAATTATGCGGAGCGGATGCAGAATGGTGTGGAGCCGTACCTCGCCGCTCATGCAGAAGAATTTTACTGGGAAAGGGAGAGCGGTCATCCGATTCATGTTCTTCGTTACCGCGCATTCCGCCCGAGAGGTGTTGTTGTAATCTCACACGGTTTTACGGAAAATGCAGAGAAATATAAAGAGATCGTGTATTATTTTATCAAAGAGCATTTTCATGTTTATCTGCCGGAACACTGCGGCCACGGAAAGAGCTACCGTCTGGTGGAGGATCCGTCGCTTGTTTATGTCGATTCCTACCATCGTTATGTAGAAGATCTGCTCTTTGTTGCACGAAAAGCAAAAGCAGAGGCATGCGGTCTTCCGCTCGTTCTCTATTCTCACTCGATGGGCGGCGGAATCGCAGCAGCAGCGGCCGCCAAAGCGCCGCATCTGTTCCGGAAAGTGGTCTTGAGTTCGCCGATGATCCGTCCGCTGACCGGAAAAGTGCCGTTCGCCGATGCAAAACGGATCGCAGCTTTTGCCTGTGCCACAGGACGAGGCACACAGTATGTGGTAGGACAGAAACCATACCAGGGAATCGAAAGCTTTAAACAAAGTTCGTCCCTCTCCCGTCCGCGCTTTCTCTATTACCAGCAGAAGCGGGAAAAAGAGCCGCTGTATCACCTAAATGCCGCTTCTTACGGATGGCTCCATGCCGCCGCACATCTGTACCGCGATCTGATGCGGAGCGGATGGAAACGGATCGAGGCTCCTGTCCTTTTATTTCAGGCGGAGAACGATCATCTTGTGTCCAACCGTGCCCAGGAGCGGATGATCCGGAAAATGGCAGAACGCCGTCCCGGCATGGCAAAAATGGTAAAAGTACCGGGCGCAAAGCATGAATTGTTTGGAACCAGAGGGCGCATGCTCCAGACGTACTGGAATATGGTATTTGCTTTTCTGGAAAAAGATCTGTAACAAAAGAGAAGGGATGACAAAATGACACAGACAGAAATCGAAGAATATATTACCCAGTTTCCTATCTATCAGTATGCATTTGTAAAACCGGAGGACATCGAATTCAATGACCGGGTCCGCCAGATCTGCAAAAAGGAGTGCTCCCGCTACGGAGCCTCCTGGTCCTGCCCGCCGGCGGTCGGCACTGTTGAGGTCTGTAAGGAGCGTTGCATGAACTACGATCACGTTCTGTTCTTCTCCAGCATCGCAGAAGTGGACAACATCATGGATATGGATGAGACATTAAAAACAAAATCGGAGCACGAAAAAATCACACGCGAAATCGAGCAGCATTTAAAAGACAAAACCCTGCTCACCTTCGCCCTTTCCTCCGATTCCTGCCAGCTCTGCGATAAATGTACCTACCCGAGAGGCGGCTGCCGCCATCTTGAACTGATGCATCCATGCATCGAGAGCCACGGCATCGTTGTTGCAAACCTGATTGAAAAAAACATGATGGATTATTACCTCGGCGAGCATATGGTCATATGGTTCAGCATGATTTTCTATAAAGAATCGTAATCTGTGATGTAATTTTCCATTCTTTCAAACGTATTTATAATAGAGGATTTCGCTGTAAGAAATTCAGAAAATACACAAGAGGGGGAATGAAATATGCTGAGAAAGGCAGGAAATTTTCTCAGGTATCTATTCGGTATTCTGATGATGCTGGCGGGAGCCGGTTACTGGAAAGAGGAGAAGGCATATGCATTGTCACTGCTGCTGCTTGGAATCTTCCTGCTTCCGGTTACATGGAATTCGATAAAGAAACGGTTTCATGTGGCGAAGGCACTTCCTGTGCTGCTTCCTGTGTTGCTGATGGTTTCCGCCTGTGCGCTGACACCTGCGACGTACAGCAGTAAGGAAACACAGAAGGCATCTGCAGAGTCTGTTTCCGTCAGCGTTACGGCAGCGCCGACGAAAAAAGCGACGCCGACCCCGACTGAAACATCAACACCAACGCCGACAGCAACACCGACCGAAACACCAACGCCGACCGCTACCCCGACTCCGACTGCTACCCCAACTCCAACGGCTGACCCGACCGAGACGCCGACACCTGAGCCAACCATAGAAGCTGCGGCGGAAGAAACCGTTGAAACGCAGGCAGCGGAAGAAACGCAGCCGGCAGTGACTGCTGAAGAACCACAGGTAACGGAAGCTCCGCAGGAATCGGATCCGTATGGAGGACAGCTCGTGTGGATTTCAGAGACCGGATCGAAGTACCATAACAAAAATAACTGCGGCAGAATGAATCCGGATCGGGCATATCAGATGACGAGAGAAAATGCAGAAGCCCAGGGGTATGAACCCTGCAAAAAATGTTTTTAAAAAAGAGAAATGAAACCCCGCAGCCTGATCGGGCAGGAAACCCCAGCGGCTGCGGGGTATTTTTGTGCTTTTTTCTGCATAAAATAGCGATAGAATAAAAAGCAGACCCGCAAAGCGGAGGAGGTTTTGGATGCGAAAAAAGAAAAAGCAGAAAAAATTGCTCCATCCGCCGGGCGGGGAGCTGCTTTCGGCGATGCAGGTTCCGTCAGATCTTGCTTTTGGTGAGCCGGTTGTGACGTTTTACGGCGGGAGAGAAGTGCAGATTGAAAATTACCGCAGGATTCTGGAATATAATGCGTGCCGCCTCTGCGTGCTTACACAATATGGCAGACTGCTCCTTGTGGGAGAGGGAATCCGGATTGTTTCGTATTCCGGGGAGGAGATGCGGGTGGAAGGGAGAATCGATCAGGTGACGTTTCAATAAGTGTAATGATTCCAATCATTCCAATGCTGAAAAGGGGGTGTGCGTTTGCAGAGGGGAAAGGCTTTCTGGAAAGGCAGTGTGCGGATTCGTGTGACGGGCCGTGAACCGGAGCGTTTTTTCAATCTGTGCGGGCACCATAACATCACACTGTGGGACGTGACAGAACACAAGGGCTGTTTTGAGATGAGCCTTCTGCCGGAAGATTTTTTCCGCCTCCTGCCGATCCGCCGCAAGAGCGGTGTGCGCATCCGAATACAGAAAAAACAGGGACTGCCTTTCTTTTACCGGCGAAGTTTAAAAAGAAAGGCATTTTTTATTGGCATTTTTCTCTGCCTGGCGGGACTTTACACGCTGTCGCAGTTCATCTGGAATATTCATGTGGAAGGAAATTACGCGAACAGTACGCAGACGATCTTAAACAGCCTTGACGCGGCCGGGATTCATCATGGAAGCTGGAAAAAACGAGTGGACTGCAGCCAGACCGCATCGTATCTGCGGGAGCAGTTTCCGAATCTGACCTGGGTGTCCGCAAAAATAGAAGGGACGCAGCTTGTCCTTGCGGTAAAAGAAAACGTAGACGGCTATGTGATCGAAGAAAAAGCAGATGATCCGCAGAATCTTGTGGCGAAAAAAGAAGGGACGGTCGTGCGTATTATCACACGGAACGGCATTCCGCAGGTGCTCCCCGGTGATACATGTCAAGCGGGAGACATTCTTGTAAAGGGCGAGATTCCGCTTGTGAATGACAGTGGGGAAACGTATGATTATTCTTATGTTCACGCAGACGCGGATATTGACCTTGAGACGACGTGGTACTATTATGATACCTTTCCGCTTTCCCATACGGTACGGACATATCAGAAAGCAGAGAAAAAAACGCCGGTATTCCAGATTTCTGCTTACCGATTTTTCCTTGGAAATCTGCTGCCGGAGAATTTTGTGGAGAGTTTGCGGAGCATGACCGGAACGGCGGATCAGAAAACAGAGAAAAGGGAAAATGGAGCAGACGAGGAAGTGTCCCTTCAGCAGCTCTATCTGACAGAAAACTTTGCCCTTCCGTTTTATTTCGGCTACCGTCAGAAATTTCCTTTTGAAGTTCAGAAAGAAACCTACTCAGAACACGAGGCAAAAGAAAAAGCCTCGCAGAATTTTCAGAAATTCCGCAGAAATTTATCAGAAAAAGGACTTCAAATATCGGAGAATCATGTTACAATAGAACTTAACGATACGTCATGTATCACAAAAGGGACACTTCGCGTGATAGAACGGGCCGTAGAAGCACAGCCCTGCGAAATGCAGAAGATGTCGGATGGAAAGGAAACAATGGTAGATGAACAGCAATAACAACATGATAGAACTGCAGATGGAACTGCCCATCGAACATGAAAAGAAAGTATTCGGCCAGTTTGATGAACACATCAAAATCCTGGAGAGATCCCTGGCGGTTACGCTGATCTCCCGGGACGGCGTTTTAAAAATTGTAGGCCCGGCATCGAATGCAGCGCGCGCAAAGGAATGTCTGACACAGCTTCTGGAGCTCTCACGCCGCGGAAATGATATCACCACACAGAACGTCAATTATGCAATCTCACTTGTTATGGAGGACAGCGGAAGCAGCCTTGCGGAAATCGACAGTGACTGCATCTGCCACACGGTCGCAGGCCGTCCGGTCAAACCGAAAACACTCGGTCAGAAAGCGTACGTGGATGCGATCCGGGAAAAGATGATCGTCTTCGGCGTCGGCCCTGCCGGAACCGGAAAAACATACCTTGCAATGGCGATGGCGATCACCGCGTTCCGAAACGATGAAGTAGGACGTATTATCCTGACGCGTCCGGCGATTGAGGCGGGTGAGAAACTCGGTTTCCTGCCAGGAGATCTGCAGAGTAAAATCGACCCGTATCTGCGTCCGCTCTACGATGCGCTGTATCAGATTATGGGAGCAGAGAGCTTCCAGAAAAACATGGAAAAAGGCCTGATTGAGGTTGCGCCGCTCGCGTACATGCGAGGCCGTACGCTCGACAATGCGTTTATTATCCTTGATGAGGCACAGAATACGACACCGGCGCAGATGAAGATGTTCCTGACCCGTATCGGTTTCGGTTCCAAAGTCATTGTAACCGGAGATGCCTCTCAGAAGGACCTTCCTTCCGGTACACGCTCCGGCCTTGATGTGGCAATGCAGGTACTGAAAAAAGTAGACGGAATTTCCTTCTGCGAGCTGACGAGCAAGGACGTTGTCCGTCATCCGCTGGTGCAGAAGATTGTACAGGCTTACGATGAATATGAAAAGAAAGCAAAGCCGGAAAATCACAGCGGCAGAGCAAAAAGTACGACGAGAAAACGGAGGGAAAATAAATGACACTGACGTTTGAAAATGAACAGGATTTTGACCTTGGATTTGATCCGGAAGAGGTTGCAGCAGCGGTAATCAATGGTGTGCTGGATCAGGAAGCATGCCCGTATGAGGCAGAAGTAGAACTGATTCTGACCGATCCGGAAAATATCCGCACCATGAACCGGGAACACAGAAACATTGACCGGGAGACAGACGTGCTTTCTTTCCCGATGGTAGATTATCCTTCTCCGGCTTCGTTCGATTTTCTGGAGACGGAAGAGGGAGATGACTGTTTTAACCCGGACAGCGGTGAGCTGATGCTGGGTGATATCGTAATTTCTGTTGCGCGCGCAAGAGCGCAGGCGGAGGAATACGGTCATTCTTTAAGACGCGAATTTGCTTTTCTTGTTGCACACAGTATGCTGCATCTTCTGGGTTATGATCATATGACACCGGAGGAAGCAGCCGTGATGGAGGCAAAGCAGGAAGAGGTGCTGCAGCGTCTCGGTATCACAAGAGACTGATTGAAAGCAGAAAAGGAGGGGTCTTTATCAAAAAGAGAGGGTTTTACACATTGGGGATTGCTCTGCTGGGAAGCATGATGCTGTTCGGATGCCGGAAAATTGGGGAAACGGCACCGGAAACTGCATCGGCAGGAACTTCTTATGTCTCAGAAGAGACAGCAGGGGAAAGCAAGACAGAAACGAAAGCTACGGAACCACCGGCCCCGACCGAAGATCCGGCACCGGAACCGCTGGTTCCGGAAGCGATTGAGCCGACGCCCGCGGAGGATGCGCTGCCGGAAGGTATGGTGAAAAGTTATCTGACAGGAGAACCTGTCGCCGAAGTACAGGGAAGAAGGCGCCCGGTGGCGGTTATGCTGAGCAATATCATCAGCGCCTGCCCGCAGAGCGGTATCAGCCGTGCGGGAGTGATCTATGAAGCGCCGGTCGAAGGCGGCATTACGCGCCTGATGGGGCTGTTTGAAAACTATGATGATCTCGAAAAGATCGGATCGGTGCGGAGCTGCCGCGAATATTATGTGTATCTGGCAGCGGGATTTGACGCTCTGTATTACCACTATGGACAGGCGGCGTATGCGATTCCGCTGCTCGAATCGGATCACATAGACAATGTGAACGGCATGGAGTATTCGGAACAGGTGTATTACCGGACGTCGGATCGTCCGTCGCCGCACAATGCGTATTTGGATGCAGCTGGGATTGCAGCGGGAATCGATCTCTGCGGCTACCGGACATCTTACAAAGACGGTTATGACGGATTTTTCCAGTTTGCATCCGAGACAGAACCGGAAACGCTGGAACAGGGACGAAATGCCGCCTATGTGGCACCGGGCGGATATTTCCACAACAATCCGTGGTTTTCGTACGATGAGGCGAGCGGCACATATCTGCGTTATCAGTTCGGGGAACCGCAGATCGATGAGATGACACAGGAACAGCTTGCGGTGAAGAACATTATCGTGCAGTACTGTTCCTGGAAAAAGTATGATGACAATGCGGAATATCTCGATATCGATGTGGTAAACGGCGGAACGGGAACGTATATCACAAGCGGAAAGGCCATCGACGTGACATGGAGCAAGGATGATCCGTGGGGCGTCACAAAATACCGGGATGGGAATGGCGATGAGATTAAGCTGAATCCTGGAAAAACATGGGTTCTGATTGTGCTGGATAATTATGCAGACGAGACTGAAATCCGGTGATTGAAAACCGGATTTCAGATTTTTCGCGGATCTGCTGGACAGATACCGTGTTTTGCGGTAAGATAAAGAGAAAATTCCGGTAATTTAAAGGAGAGAAATACAGAAAATGGAAATTAATATACAGAGAATTAACGAACTTGCCCGCAAGGCGAAAGCAGAGGGGCTGACACCGGCGGAGAAAGAAGAGCAGCAGAAGCTGCGGAGAGAATATATTGCAGCCGTGAAAATGAACCTCCGTACCCAGCTCGACAATATTGATATGCAGGAGAAAGACGGAACGATCGTAAATCTGGGGGAGCGCTATGGAAGCAAAAGGAAACATTAGAAAAGAAGTTTTTGCCCGAAGAAGAGCAGCCACACAGGAAGAAATTCAGGAAAAGAGCCGTATGATTTATGAAAAAATCACGGCTCTGCCGGAGTTTCTGGATGCGGACTGCTTTTTTGCGTATATGGACTTCAAAAAAGAAGTCATGACACGGGATCTGATCGAGAAGGCCCTGCAAATGGGAAAGACGGTCGCTGTGCCGCGCGTGGAAGGCGATGATATGGTTTATTATGAGATCAAAGATTTCTCCACGCTGAAATCCGGCTATTTTGGCATTATGGAGCCGGACGGCGGAAATGTCTGCATGCGGGAAGAGGGCTTTCTGCTGGTACCCGGTGTGGCCTTTGATCCGGCGCGCCACAGAGTCGGATATGGAAAAGGATTTTATGACCGCTTTCTTGCCGCACATCCAGGGTTTACAACGGTTGCAGCGGCATTTGAGTTTCAGCTGTTTGATGCGGTGCCGTTCGAGGAGACGGACATTCTGCCGCAGATGCTGGTGACAGAACAGAAGATTTACCGTTAAGCCAATTACGATAAGACAACACGAGGAGGAGACGAGTATGATGAAGCTGGATGAAATCGGAACGAGAGCCCGCCAGGCGGAGCCTGTGCTTCGAATCATGGAGACGGAGAAGAAAAACCGTGTGCTGAAAAAAGCAGCGGAAAACCTTGTGGCAGACGCCGAAACGATTATCGCAGCCAATGCGCTGGATATGGAGCATGGAAAAGAAAAAGGCATGTCCCAGGGCCTTCTGGACCGACTCTTTCTGGATAAAAGCCGGATTGAAGCAATGGCAGAAGGCATGTGTCAGGTATCCGAGCTGGATGACCCGATCGGGGAAGTGCTGGGAATGAAAAAGCGCCCGAACGGTCTTCTGATCGGACAGAAACGCGTTCCGCTCGGTGTTGTCGGCATCATCTACGAGGCACGCCCAAATGTGACGGCGGATGCATTTGCACTCTGCTTCAAAACGGGAAATGTCGTGATTTTAAAAGGCGGAAGCGATGCAATCCACTCGAATACGGCGATTGTTGCCTCTCTTCGGAAAACACTGAAAGAGGAGCAGGTGCCGGAAGACGCCCTGCTTCTGATCGAAGATACCTCCCGCGAGACGACGGCGCAGTTTATGAAGATGAACCGCTATGTCGATGTCCTGATCCCACGCGGCGGTGCCGGACTGATCCGCGCTGTCGTGGAAAACGGCACGATTCCTGTCATTGAGACGGGAACCGGAAACTGCCATATCTACGTGGATGAGACAGCCGATCTTTCCATGGCAGTGGATATTATTCTGAACGCAAAAACACAGCGCGTCGGCGTATGTAATGCATGTGAATCGATTGTGGTACACGAAAATGTACGTGAAAAACTGCTCCCGGTTCTGGAGGAACGATTAAAAGAAAAACATGTGGAAATGCGCGCAGACGAAAAGGCAAGAGAATACATGCCGGAAGCAGAAGAAGCGACAGAAGAGGACTGGGGAAAAGAGTATCTCGACTACATCGTGTCCATCAAAACCGTCTCTTCCATCGACGAAGCGATTGCACACATCAACCACTACAACACAAAACACTCCGAAGCAATCATCACCAACAACTACACCCATGCCCAGAAATTCCTGGA
>ERZ827516.144-NODE-144-length-86361-cov-7.778185_pt1 | contig 86361 bp, 82 predicted proteins | sample MGYA00519703_ERZ827516 | MGnify/ENA primary metagenome ERZ827516 (study PRJEB31778, sample SAMEA3449337) | human gut metagenome | biome: human gut; feature: human-associated habitat; material: faeces | place: United Kingdom | collected 2010/2012 ...
CTGGCGCAGGCAGGTGCGGTTGCAATCTTAAGTCTGGAAGAAAACAAAGGAAAGATTGCATATTTCGGCGGAATCAATAAATGTAAATTCAAAGGTAAGATCGTTCCGGGAGACAAGGTACGTCTGGAGACGAAGATCATCCGGCGAAAAGGGCCTGTTGGTGTCGGCGAGGCAGTCGCAAGTGTGGATGGAAAGGTAGTAGTCAGTGCAGAACTGACATTCATGGTTGGATAAACAAAAAGCAGCATAGGAGTGTAAGGAAAGATGATTAAAAAAGTATTGATCGCAAACAGAGGAGAGATCGCGGTGCGTATCATCCGCGCCTGCCGTGAGATGGGAATTGAGACCGTAGCGGTCTATTCCGAGGCAGACAAAGAAGCACTGCATACCAAGCTTGCAGACGAAGCCATCTGCATTGGGCCGGCTCCGTCAAAGGACAGCTATCTCAGTATGGAAAATATCATCAGTGCAACGATCATAAGCGGTGCAGATGCAATCCATCCGGGATTTGGATTCCTGTCAGAGAATAGTAAATTTGCAGAGCTGTGCGAGCAGTGCAATATTACATTCATCGGGCCGGATTCAAAAGTCATTGCAAGTCTTGGAAATAAACAGGTTGCGAGAAATACGATGATGGCAGCGGGAGTACCGGTCATTCCGGGAAGCAAAGAACCCGTCTACGATGCAAAGACCGGTGCAGAACTTGCCCGAGAGATTGGCTATCCGGTTATCATTAAGGCAGCTTTAGGAGGTGGGGGCAAAGGTATGCGTACCGCCTGGACACCGGAAGAGTTCGAGTCTGCATTCCAGACGGCTCAGAAAGAGACCGAGATGGCATTTGCCGATTCGACGATGTACATTGAACATTTTGTAGAGAATCCAAGACACATTGAGTTCCAGATCCTGGCGGATAAATATGGCAATGTGATCCATCTGGGAGAAAGAGATTGTTCTATTCAGCGCAATCATCAGAAGCTGATCGAAGAATCTCCGTCTGTTGCATTATCGGATGAACTGAGAAAGAAGATGGGTGACGCTGCGGTAAAAGCTGCCAAAGCGGCAGGTTATGAGAATGCCGGAACCATCGAATTCTTATTAGAAAAATCCGGGAACTTTTATTTCATGGAAATGAATACCAGAATCCAGGTGGAACATCCGGTCACAGAATGGGTGACAGGTGTAGATCTTGTGAAAGAACAGATCCGCATTGCATCCGGACAGAAATTATCCTATACACAGGAAGATATCAGACTGACCGGTCATGCGATCGAGTGCAGGATCAATGCAGAGAATCCGGAGAAAGGGTTCCGTCCGTCCCCGGGAACGATCACAGATATGTATCTTCCGGGAGGAAAGGGTATCCGTATTGATTCTGCGATATACAGCGGCTATACGATTCCGCCGTATTATGATTCCATGGTAGCCAAGCTGATCGTGTGGGCGAAGAATCGTCAGGAAGCGATCCGTAAGATGCAGAGTGCACTTGGAGAAGTCATTATAGAAGGAATCGATACGAATGTTGATTATCAGTATGGGATTGTCAATCATCCGGATTATATTGAGGGAAATATAGATATTGAATTTATTGAAAGGCTGTAGAGGTGACTGCTGATGAAGCTGGACAACGTATTTAAAAAGACCAGAATTGCTGTCGGAAGAAAGAATTATATTACATTTACCAGACGACCGGAAGTTCCGGAAGGATTACTTCGCAAATGTAATAAATGTGGGGGAGCGATCATTGCGGAGGATGTAAAGAAAGATCATTATATCTGTCCAAAGTGCGGAGGATATTTCCGCGTGCATGCAAGACGCAGAATCGAGATGATCACAGATGAAGGTTCTTTTGAAGAATGGGATTCAGATCTTCAGGGAGGAAATCCTCTGGAATACAAAGGATACGAAGAAAAACTGAAGAAATTACAGGAAAAGACAGGGCTTTCAGAAGCAGTTGTAACAGGAAAAGCAAAGATTGACGGCCGCGAGGCGGTTATCGGAGTCTGTGATGGAAGATTCCTGATGGCCAGCATGGGAGAGGCAGTTGGAGAGAAGATAGCAAGGGCGGTAGAACGGGCAACGAAAGAAAGACTTCCGGTCATCTTATTTGCCTGCTCCGGAGGGGCCCGTATGCAGGAGGGAATCGTCTCTCTGATGCAGATGGCAAAGACATCCGCAGCACTGAAGCGCCACAGTGATGCCGGACTTCTTTACATCAGCGTACTGACCGATCCCACGACTGGCGGAGTAACCGCAAGCTTTGCGATGCTCGGTGATGTGATCCTGGCAGAGCCAAAAGCTCTGATCGGGTTCGCAGGCCCAAGAGTGATCGAGCAGACCATCGGACAGAAGCTTCCGGATGGTTTCCAGAGAGCAGAGTTTTTACTGGAACATGGATTTCTGGATGCCATTGTGGAGCGCCCTCAGATGAAAGAGACACTTTCTAAGATTCTGGCACTTCATGAGGTAGGAGAAGGAACAGGATTTAATAGAAAAAAATGTGATGTGGAACTGACATCAGGCAGCAAGATGAATATGACCGCATGGCAGAGAGTAGAACTTTCCAGACGCAAAGACCGGCCGGTAGGCAGTGATTACATTGACGCACTCTTTACAGATTTTGTAGAATTCCACGGAGACCGGTATTTCGCAGATGACAAAGCTATCATCGGTGGCGTTGCAAGATTCCATGGCACGCCGGTAACAGTGATTGCGCAGGCAAAGGGAAGAAATACGAAGGAAAATATCGAAAGAAACTTTGGTATGCCACAGCCGGAGGGATACAGAAAAGCCTTAAGACTTATGAAACAGGCAGAGAAATTCTCTCGTCCGGTCATCTGTCTGGTTGATACACCGGGAGCATTCTGTGGACTCGAAGCAGAAGAACGCGGACAGGGAGAAGCCATTGCCAGAAATATCTATGAGATGTCCGGATTAAGGGTTCCGGTTGTTTCAATCATCATTGGAGAAGGCGGAAGTGGCGGAGCACTTGCGATGGCCACTTCAGATGAAGTATGGATGTTGGAAAATTCCATCTATTCCATCCTCTCACCGGAAGGATTCGCAAGTATCCTCTGGAAAGACAGCTCCAAGGCCAAAGAAGCAGCAGAAGTGATGAAATTGACGGCAGAGAATCTGAAGGCACAGGGAATTGTAGAGCGTGTCTTTGCAGAGCCGGAGGAATATATCGTTCAGAATATGGATGTTGTGATCATGCAGATGGATGAGGCAATCGAAGAATTTCTGATGAAATATAAAAGTTTGTCAGAGCAGGAGTTAATAGAACATAGATATGAGCGTTTCAGGAATATGTAATATGGAGCAGAGTAAATCACTGCTATATATCATAAGAAAACGATGTATTTTACAGGCAATGTTTATGGACGAACAGATTCTATAATAGAGTGAGGAAAATATATGAAAATACAACCACTGAAAATAGGAACAAAGACAGCAAAAGTTCCAGTCATTCAAGGTGGTATGGGAGTTGGTATCAGCCTTGGAAATCTTGCTGGAGCAGTTGCAAAGGAGGGCGGCATAGGGATCATCTCTGCCGCTCAGCCTGGTTTTAGAGAAGAAGATTTTATAAAAGATCCATTAAAAGCGAATTTAAGAGCGATAAAATCAGAGTATGAGAAAGCAAGAAAGATTGCATCGGACGGAATCATTGGATTCAATCTGATGGTTGCCATGGAGCACTATGAAGAATATGTGCATGCGGTGGTAGAAGCAGGAGCAGATCTGATCGTATCGGGAGCGGGACTTCCGACGGATCTTCCGAAATATGTGGGTGAGTCCGACATCTTACTCGCACCGATCGTATCGACTGCAAAATCGGCAAATGTGATATTAAAATATTGGGACAAAAAATACCACAGAATCCCGGATCTGGTTGTGATCGAAGGACCGCTCGCAGGGGGACATCTTGGATTTCATGAAGAGCAGCTGGAAACGTATGGTATAGATGCTGGGGCAGAAGACTATGTAAAATGCCGAACTTCCTACGAAAAAGAAATCATAGCCATCATGCAGGTCATTCATACATTTTCGGAAAAATATGGAAAAAAGATTCCTGTTGCGATGGGGGGAGGAATTCATGACAGTGAAAGCGCAGCGCGTGCATTTTCCCTCGGAGCAGATGCCATACAGGTGGCGACAAGATTCGTTACAACAGAAGAATGCGATGCAGATATCCGCTATAAAGAAGCCTACCTGAATGCAAGAAAAGAAGACATCGTGATTGTAAAAAGTCCGGTGGGAATGCCGGGACGTGCAATCTTGAATCCATTTATGAAAAAAGTAAAAGAACTGGGGCGTATTGCACCGGCGCATTGTTTTCAGTGTCTGAAGCATTGTAATCCGGGAACCACGCCGTATTGTATCACTCAGGCACTGATCAATGCGGCAAAAGGAAAGATAGATGATGCGTTACTTTTCTGTGGAGCGTATGCATATCAGGCAACTCATCTGGAAACTGTAAAAGAAGTTATTGATTCTCTGATACCAGAAAGGGTATAATAAAGAATAAGAGTAAAGAATGAAGAGTTAAAGTGAAGGAAATTACAGAAGATGGGAATGGATGATGCATATAAGATGATCAATCAGACACTGGTCAGTCTGATCAATGAAATATGGGAACTGGAAGAAAAGGCAATCATTACGGATGAGTTCAAAGACCTTACGAATAATGATATGCATGTGATCGAGGCAGTCGGACTTGGCGACGGGAATAATATGTCTTCGATTGCCAGAAAGCTTAATATTACCGTAGGATCCCTTACGACTGCCATGAACAGTCTGGTGAACAAAAGATATGTAGAGCGTCATCGCAGCGAAGAAGACAGAAGAGTCGTTCTTGTCAAGCTGACAGAAAAAGGTGTGAAGGCTTACCACCATCATGAAGATTATCACAGACAGATGACACAGGCCATTCTGGATAAACTGGATGATACCGAGCTTCCGGTGCTTGTGAAGACATTGGATGCGTTATCCGAATTCTTTACCGGTTACAGTGAGAATAAGGAGTCATAAAGTATATGGTAAAAGGTGTAATCTTTGATATGGATGGAACGATGTTCGATACAGAACGTCTTTCTACCAAAGGATGGATTTACGCAGGTAAAAAGCTGGGCGTGGATATTCCGGTAGCATTGACAGATTCTTTTCGGGGAAGAAATCCACAGGCGATCCGAAAAAAATTTGCAGCATATTTTGGAGACAGACTGGATTACGATACAGCGCGTGCAATGAAGCATGAGTATTTCGACGAAGTGACAAAAGAATCTGTTCCGCATAAAGAAGGACTGCAGGATTTATTAGAATATTTAAAAGAACATGAGATTCCGGCTGTGGTTGCGACATCCACAGAAAGAAAGCGTGCGAGCAGGCTGATACATATGTCCGGTATAGAACATCTGATTTCGAATGCGATTTACGGAGATATGGTGGAGCGTGGGAAGCCGGAGCCGGACATTTTCCTGAAAGCAGCAGAGCTGATTGGGCAGGATCCAAAGGAATGCCTGGTACTGGAGGACAGTGCACCGGGACTTCTGGCAGGAAAGGCAGCGGGCGGATATACGATCTATGTGCCGGACATAGCAGTTGTGTCAAAAGAGGCAAAAGAAGGAATTACGGCAGAACTGGCGGACTTGCATGAAGTGGCTGCATGGATCAGAAAAGAGAATAAAAAGTAAGAAGGAAAATGACTGTCATGCAGCCTTTGGAGGCTGTGGGCAGTTTTTTTGCATCGCCATGCATTCGTAAGGAATAAAAAATATAAAGATTCAGGAGGAACAGATATGTACGAGAAAGAAGTAGAACAATTACAGAACATTATTGATGACAGTAAAAGAATCGTATTCTTCGGAGGAGCAGGGGTTTCTACAGAGAGCAATATTCCGGATTTCCGAAGTGCGGACGGGTTATATCAACAAAAGTATAAATATTCGCCGGAGCAGATCGTAAGTCATAGTTTCTTTGTACGGAACCCAGAAGGGTTTTATGAATTTTATAAGGAGAAGATGATGTTTCTGGATGCCAAACCGAATGCTGCACACTTGAAACTTGCAGAATTGGAAGAGGCGGGTAAATTAACGGCCGTGATTACACAGAATATTGACGGACTTCATCAGGCGGCCGGAAGTAAGAATGTACTGGAACTGCACGGAAGTATTCACCGGAACTATTGTATGAAATGCCACAAATTCTATGATGCGGCATATGTAAAAAATGCATCCGGAATTCCAAGATGCACTTGTGGCGGAATGATCAAACCGGATGTAGTACTCTATGAGGAAGGACTGGATTCGGATGTGATCAGCAGGAGTATCAAAGCGATCAGTGAAGCAGATACGCTAATCATAGGAGGCACGTCTCTGGTTGTGTATCCCGCGGCAGGATTTATTGATTATTTCCGCGGGAAACATCTTGTGGTGATCAATAAGAGTGCAACAGCCAGAGAAGTAGGTGCAAAGCTTACGATAGCGGCACCGATTGGGGAGATACTTGGAAGGGTGCATTAAATTCCAAGTGTTGCCGCCTTCTTGTAGTTATAACAAGAAGAATTCTATGCTTATGAAGGTGGCATTCCCGAGTACGATTGAGTTGGATGGATTCATCGGACAGCTCCAGCATTTCGGAAAGACACAGACACAGATTGTATTCTCTACACCGGTTGAGCCGAGGGGATTGAATGTGGAAGCATTAGAAGAAAAAGAAGAATAGATAAAAACCTGGCAGCCGGGGATGTTACATAGAATGTATAATATCTCCGGCTGCCGGGTTCTATTTAGTCAGCTTTTTGATAGATCAGGCGGATATCACCGTTTTGCAGGGTAGTATGCCCGCAGCAGGTGAAGCCTAATTTGACGAGCAGATGCTGCATGGGAATATTATCATCGTGTGTATCAATTTTAATATTTGGGAACTGTTCATAAGCCCAGTTCAGACAGAAGGTAGCTACGCCCTTTGTACCAGGTGCCGTGGCAACTCTGTGAACAACGGCATAGGGTCTGTCATTTAACCAGGAACCGTCAATTGTCTGGTAATCAGGGTCTTCTTCCCTGTGAAAATAGAATACGCCTCCGATTTGCTCATCTTCTTCTATCTGAATGATGCAGACATATAAGCAGTCGGACTGGATATCCTGTGTGGTAAGTGAAACCGGAGGATAACTGTCCCGCCACTGGTCCGGATTGCCGTGTTCTTTCATATATTTCCGGGCATAAGCATAGATTGCAAGGATGTCCGGAAGATCATTCATTGTCGCTTTTCTGATCTGCATAAAAATCTCCTTTTGTTATTCATTACTTTGTTTATTTTCGTAACTGTGGGAATATCTCAATACTGCGTTCAAGTATCCCTTTCATATAAGCAATCGCAGTTCCGTAATTGGTGATTGGTACAGAGGCGTCACCGGCGCATTTTAGGCGATATTTCATTTCGCGCTCATTCAGCATACAGCCACCGCAGTGAATGATCATTTTATAATGGTTCAGCTTCAGTGGAAATTCAGTTCCACTGGTAAATTCAAAATCTATATCTTTTCCCGTATATTCACGAACCCAGCGTGGCAGCTTGACAGTACCGATATCGTCACACTGGCGGTGGTGTGTACAGCCTTCGCTGATCAGGATCGTATCTCCGTCTTCCAGCGTGTCCAGTGCTCTTGCGCCGTGGACGACGGTTCCCAGATTCCCCTTATATCTTGCAAAAAGAATGGAGAAAGAAGTAAGCGGGATATCGGAAGGAGTATCTTTGTCAACCTCTTTAAATGCCTGACTGTCGGTAATCACCAGTGCAGGCTTTTTCCCGAGTGAATCCAGCGTACTTTTGAGTTCTGTTTCCTTTACAACGATTGCAGTAGTTCCGGCATCCAGAAGATCGCGGATCGTCTGCTGCTGTGGGAGAATCAGCCTTCCCTTTGGCGCGGCAGAATCGATCGGAACAACAAGTACAATGAAATCTCCGGGGGTTACAAGATCCCGGACGATGAACCTGGAAGATTCTTCCGCAGGGACTAAAGTTCCGAGACGTTCTTTCAACTCATGAATATGAAGATTTTCAGTTGTATTGGTCCACAGGATATGCTCTAAAGGAATCTTATATTTCAGATGAGTGGACACGATCATTTCCTGATGTGTATGTTCCGATACCAGATCGGCTTTATTAAGGACGAGTAAGAGGGGAATATTTTTATCCTGTATGCGTGTAAGGATCGCATTGTCCTGCGGCGTAATTCCTGAGGTGCCATCGATCACGAGCACAGCGATGTCGGTCTTGTTCAGGACCTGATAAGCTTTCTGAATGCGGAGTTTTCCAAGTTCGCCTTCATCGTCGAGCCCCGGAGTGTCGATCATGACGATAGGGCCCAGTGGAAGCAGCTCCATGGATTTGAATACAGGATCGGTCGTTGTTCCGCGCACATCGGAGACAATCGCAAGATTCTGCCCGGTGAGAGCATTAATAAGACTTGATTTTCCGGCATTGCGTCTGCCGAAGATCCCGATATGTATACGTTCTGAAGAAGGTGTGCTGTTTAAACTCATGATATGTTCCTCACTTTCTGACAGCTGTATATAAAAGCTGACTGTATAAAAAGTTGATGTTACCTAAATATTCAAAGAATCGCCACGGTCTGTTACAACCTGATAGCCTATGGATTTCATCCGCATTTCCAGACAGTGTCTGCACTGGGCGGATTCATCACCGGTACAGATCTTATTATCATATAGAAGATAATCTTTCCGTACTTCCGTTGGTGACAGGTTCGGCATTACGACATTGGCGCCTGCCAGGATTCCAAGTTCACGCCCCTTTGGGTGGATGGTTCCAAGTGCGGTTGTGGCAGGAAGTAAAACCTTCGGGATCATCAGCCGGATCAGGCCGAGCATATATAAAGTAAGTTCCAGTGTTCCCGCAGATTCTCCGGCAAACGGAGTGTCATGATGTGGGATAAACGGACCGATTCCGATCATGTGTGGATTCAGTTCTTTCATGAAGAGCATGTCTTCTGCAAGGTGTTCCGAAGTCTGGTAAGGAGAGCCAACCATGAATCCGCAGCCAATCTGATAACCGATGTCCTTTAAATCCCGCAGACATTGCTGTCTGTGTTCAGGACTAAGGTTCGGTGGATGAAGCTTTCTGTAATGTTCGTGGTTATAAGTTTCATGCCGCAGAAGATAGCGGTCGGCGCCGGCATCATAGTAAGCCTGATAGCTATCTTTGGATTTTTCCCCGATGGAAAGTGTAATGGCACAGTCGGGATAGCGTTCTTTAATTATCCGGATCAAATGGATGATGCGTTCATCTGTATAATATCCGTCTTCGCCGCCCTGCAGGACAAAGGTGCGGAATCCAAGTTCATAACCTTCCTTACAGCACTTTAGGATATCGGCTTCTGACAGGCGGTACCGGTGTGCGTTGCCGTTGCTTTTCCGTATACCGCAGTACAGACAGTCGTTTTTACAATAATTGGTAAATTCGATCAGACCGCGGACGTAGATATCGTGTCCATAATAACGGTGGCGTTCTTCGCGGGCCAGGGAAAAGAGATATTCGGAAAGTTCCGGAGTGTGTCCCTCGATCAGTGTGATCCATTCTTCTTTGGTCAGGGTCTGTTCTTTATGCAATTGATCGATCAGATATTTTAAAGATAAGTTCGTTTCATTCATGAAAATCATTCCTTTGCCCGTATGTTATTGATCATAATATCTCACATTATTATAACAAACAATTACTTGCCGAACAATGTAAAGAAAAAAGTGATATGCAGAAATAGAAAAATAAGATAAATATATTAAAAAATATAAATTGACAATTCATGCAGATGCGTTTTTAATAGAAGTATATAGATTAGTTACGGCGAATTAATGAATCATAAAGAAAGGAAGAAATCATGGGAATTGGTAAAAGAATATTAAGTGTACTGATCGGTATCCTCTTCATTATAAGTGTGTCGGTACTTGGAGGAAGTCTGCTTGCAAAGCAGGTACTTGTCAAAGCAATCAGTCAGGCAGGGATTGATACGGCAATCTCTCACAGAATGATGGATGCAGTATTTGGCTATGCAGGAGCAGATGATACACAGTGGATTGCGAAGATACAGAACAAGATTGAGAAGAACGAGGAAGTACAGAAAATTACAGAAAAGGTCATGGATGAAATGGTGAATGATCTTTCAAAAGGAACGGGATATAAGGATGTAGATATTTCCAAAGAACTGAATCAGTTACTGGAAGACAGCATGAAAGAAATTAAGGATTCAAATCCAGAGTTAACGGAAGATATGCTGAAACTTATGAAACAGCAGTTAAAAGATGAGATGGATGACGTTCAGGATGTACTGAATAGTTATGCATCTAATCTGTATGGTAATATGAAAGATACCAGTACGATACAGGGGAAAGTTGCCAGATTATATACGACGCTGGTATCAACGACCTGCCGGGCTGTATCGGGAGCAGCAGTTCTGCTCTGTGCAATCCTGACGGTATTGCTTGGGTATCCAAGACACAGAGGATTATTTTCACTCGGAGTGGAAAGTTTGATTTGTGGAGGAATTTTTGCCGGACTTATAGGAGTTATGGGAAGCCGGACTATGGGCTTCTTATCGGACAAGATGCTGGGGCGTACGGTAGATATAGGGTTAAAGTCATATTTCTGGATGGGCTGTATATTTGCCGGGGCGGGTGTGATATTCCTGCTTGCTGGATTTATAATAAAGTGGAAAGACCAAAAAAGGATAGATGTAAATGAGTAACAGATTTTTATAATGAAGTATTCGGAACATTTGATACAGAAGATATAGAAGTGTAACAGAGTGAATGAACAGGATGTAAATGTAACAGGTATGAGAAAGGTTATATTTTACATCCTGTATCTTTTAGAGCAGTAATCGGATTGATTATAGGTGTTTTACATTACATACGGATAGCATACTGGAAATATTATATGGGGCATGCTATCATAAAAGTAATGTCTTTTTCCGTAGATGTATGGAATACAATAGAAAACAGAGGAGTTAATTCAGACATGGAAACACAACACATTATCCACAATTTTGAGCCAATCTATAATGAACATTCTAAGATTCTGATGCTCGGAACTATGCCATCGCCGAAATCCAGAGAAGTCGGATTCTACTATGGACACCCAAGAAACAGATTCTGGAAAGTTGTATCCGATGTCTGTGGCGAAGCGTATCCGGAGACGAGAGAAGGCAAGATCGCATTTGCATTAAGAAATGGTATTGCAGTCTGGGATGTGCTGGCGGGGTGTGATATTAAAGGAGCAGATGACAGCAGTATCCGTAATCCACAGCCGAATGATCTGAGCCGGATCCTTGAATGTGCAGATATTAAGGCCATTTTTACGACAGGAACGAAAGCATTTCAACTATATAAGAAATTTTGCTATCCTAAGACTGGGATTATGGCAATTGGATTGCCGTCTACGAGTCCGGCGAACTGCAGAACATCGTATGAGCAGTTGTTCGAGGCATATTCTGAAATTAAGAAATATATATAACAACGATGAAAATAAATAAGATTTCTAAATAAGTAAGAATCAAGAAAGAAGGCGTATTAGACCATATGAACCGGGAAGAACGAGTAAGAATACTGATCGACTATCTGAAAAAAGAAAATACAGGTTATGCATCACTTGCAGATCCGGTAGATTATACCGGTAGAAGAAGACTTCTAAGAAGTCTTATGAATGTCCGCTGGCCGGGCGAGGCAGATCCGGAGTATACCAGGATCCAGGATGAACTGCTAAAGGAAGAAGCAGAACAGAAAGGAATCGTAGAATGGGGACAACTTCCGACTATCGGTGGACAATTCCCATGTGAGACGATCAAGAATGTGGATAAGATATCTCTCTGGCGGGGAGATATTACAAGACTTTCCGTAGATGCGATCGTAAATGCGGCGAACAGCCAGATGCTTGGATGTTTTGTGCCGTGTCATGGATGCATCGACAATGCGATCCATTCGGCAGCAGGTATCCAGCTTCGTAATGAATGTGCACAGATTATGGAAGCACAAGGACATGAAGAACCGACCGGAAAAGCGAAGATTACAAAAGGATATAATCTCCCGGCGAAACATGTCATCCATACCGTAGGTCCGATTGTTGGCATGCAGGTGACAGAAAAGCAGGAAGAAGAATTAAAGTCGTGTTATCTGAATTGTATGAAACTGGCGGAAAAAGAAGGACTTAAGTCGATTGCATTTTGCTGTATCTCAACGGGAGAATTCCATTTCCCGAATAAACTGGCGGCAGAGATTGCGGTGAAGACAGTGGACAAGTATCTGTCTTCTTCAAAACTGGAAAGAGTGATTTTCAACGTATTTAAAGAAGAGGACTATAATATATATAAGAAGATATTTGCATAAGAGTAGAGGAACAAGAGAGGAAATAAAGAAATGGACAATCTGGTATTCAGTTTAAATGCAACAGTCCCCATTTTCTTAATGATGATACTGGGACTGTTCTTCAATAAGATCGGGTGGATGGACGAAGAGTTTGCCAATAAGATGAACAAATTCGTCTTCCGGATACCACTGCCGGTATTATTATTCGGCGATCTGGCGGTCGTAGATATCAAGGAAGCGTGGGATACGAAATTTGTAATCTTCTGTTTTATTATTACATTGATCAGTATCACGATCGCAATCGGAATCTCCTGCCTGTTGAAAGACAGAAGTATTCAGGGAGAATTTATCCAGGGAGCGTACAGAAGCAGTGCGGCACTTCTGGGGATCGCATTTATCCAGAATATCTATGGTAATTCCGGTCAGGCACCGCTTATGATCATTGGAAGTGTGCCGCTTTATAATATTATGGCGGTGGTTGTACTGTCATTTTTCAAGCCGGGACAAAAAGGCATGGATAAAGCACTGATCAAGAAGACACTGATCGGTATCATTACGAATCCAATCATCATCGGTATTGTGGCAGGTCTGTTATGGTCGGCACTGAAACTTCCGATGCCGGTGATCTTACATAAGGCCGTCAGCAGTATCGGCGGCGTAGCAACACCGATGGGACTGATGGCGATGGGAGCTACATTTGACATTAAGAAAGCATTTGGCAAGATTAAACCGACCGTGATCGCTGCGTTTATCAAATTAGTGGGATTTGTAGCAGTGTTCATGCCACTTGCAGTGGCAATCGGGTTTCGGAGAGAGAAACTGATCGCAATCTTAGTCATGCTCGGATCGGCAACAACAGTCAGCAGTTATGTTATGGCTAAGAATATGGGACATGAAGGAGTTGTGTCTTCGAGTGTAGTTATGCTGACGACTATGTGCAGCGCATTTACCCTGACGGGATGGCTCTATATCATGAAGTGTTTCGGATTGGTGTAACCCTTAAGAGTTTCTGAAAAATCCCTAAAATCCTTGACAAATGGGGATTCGATGGCTATCATATTCAGTAGTTTATACGTAAAGGCATTGATGAAGAGGAGTACACGTAAGTTCGTCCATACCAGAGAGAGTGATCCATCGGCTGAGAGACACTTAAGGAATACGAGACGTCGGAAGGTAGCTTCGGAGCCGGATGAATGAACCTGTAACTTATGATAAAGTAGAATTAGTTCATCCCGGAGTCGTTCCCGTTAAAGAATAAGATGAGATATATAGCGAAGGATTTCTTCCTATATAATGAAGGTGGTACCGCGACTACAATCGCCCTTTACGTCGATGTAAAGGGTTTTTTCATTTAATAAAAAAATGTGAAAAATGTGTGAAATGAGGAGGAAACTATGAGCGAAAACCTGGAAAAGACTTACAATCCCAAAGCGATTGAAGCAAAATTATATGAAAAATGGTGTGATAACAAATATTTCCACGCCGAAGTAGACAGAAGCAAGAAACCATTTACTACAGTAATGCCGCCACCGAACATTACAGGTAAGCTTCACATGGGACATGCCCTGGATAATACACTGCAGGACATCCTGATCCGTTATAAGAGAATGCAGGGATACAATGCACTCTGGATTCCGGGAACAGACCATGCGGCTATCTCTACTGAGGTTAAGGTTACAAATCAGTTAAAAGAAGAAGGAATTGACAAGAAAGAATTAGGAAGAGAGAAATTCCTGGAAAGAACATGGCAGTGGAAAGAAGAATACGCCGGAACTATCGAAGGACAGTTAAAAAAATTAGGTGTATCCTGTGACTGGGACAGAGAACGTTTCACAATGGACGAAGGATGTTCCAAAGCCGTAGAAGAAGTATTCATCAAATTATACAACGAAGGATATATTTACAAAGGATCCAGAATCATCAACTGGTGTCCGGTATGTAAGACTTCTCTTTCCGATGCAGAAGTTGAACATGAGGAACAGGACGGATTCTTCTGGCACATCAAATATCCAATCGTTGGAACAGATGATTATTTGGAGATCGCAACCACACGTCCGGAGACATTACTTGGAGATACTGCAATCGCAGTTCACCCGGATGATGAAAGATACAAAGACATCGTAGGAAAAATGTGTAAACTGCCTCTGACAGACAGAGAGATTCCGATCGTTGCCGACTACTATGTAGACAAAGAATTCGGAACAGGTGCGGTTAAGATCACACCGGCACATGACCCTAACGACTTTGAAGTCGGAAAACGTCACAACCTGCCGGAGATCAACATCATGAACGATGATGCAACGATCAATGAGCAGTATGGTGGAAAATATGCCGGAATGGACCGCTACGAAGCAAGAAAAGCAATGGTAGCTGACTTGGAAGAGCAGGGATACCTGGTAAAAGTTGTTCCACATTCTCATAACGTAGGAACACATGACCGCTGCCATACAACTGTAGAGCCAATGATCAAGCAGCAGTGGTTTGTTAAGATGGAAGAACTGGCAAAACCAGCCATCGAAGCAATCAAGAACGGCGATTTAAGATTCGTACCGGAACGTTTCAACAAGATCTACCTGCACTGGCTTGAGAATATCCGTGACTGGTGTATTTCCCGTCAGATCTGGTGGGGACACAGAATCCCGGCTTACTACTGTGATGAGTGTGGTGAAGTTGTTGTCGGACACGGCGCACCGGAGAAATGCCCGAAATGTGGATGCACACACTTTACACAGGATGAAGATACACTGGATACATGGTTCAGTTCTGCGCTGTGGCCATTCTCAACACTTGGATGGCCGGATCAGACAGAAGATCTGGATTACTTCTATCCGACAGATGTGCTGGTAACAGGCTATGACATCATCTTCTTCTGGGTAATCCGTATGGTATTCTCAGGATACGCGCATACCGGAAAGGCACCGTTCCACACCGTATTTATCCACGGTCTGGTCCGTGACTCTCAGGGACGTAAGATGAGTAAATCTCTTGGAAATGGTATCGATCCACTGGAAATCATTGATCAGTATGGTGCAGATGCACTTCGTATGACACTGATGACAGGTAATGCACCTGGTAACGATATGCGTTTCTATAACGAACGTGTAGAGGCAAGCCGTAACTTTGCCAATAAAGTATGGAATGCTTCCAGATTTATCATGATGAACCTGGATGAAAAAGAATTGAAGAAACCGGCGAACTTTGAAAAACGTCCTGCAGACTGCTGGATCATGTCAAAATGCAACAGCCTTGTAAAAGATGTTACAGAAAATATGGATAAGTTCGAACTTGGTATCGCACTTTCCAAGATTTACGACTTTATGTGGGATGAGTTCTGTGACTGGTACATTGAGATGGCAAAATATCCGATCTATCATGCAGATGAAGATCCGGAAGCAGCCAATGCGGCACTGTGGACATTAAGAGAAGTCCTGAAGAAATCACTGAAACTGCTGCATCCATATATGCCGTTCGTTACAGAAGAGATCTACAGCAAGTTAGTACCGGAAGAAGAATCACTGATGATGTCTGACTGGCCGGTATATGAAGAAGAGTGGAACTTCCCAGTAGATGAGAACATTGTAGACCACTACAAAGAGATCATCCGCGGAATCCGTAACGTACGTGCCGAGATGAACGTTCCAAATTCAAGAAAAGCTACAGCATTCGTTGTATGTGAGGATGAAGAACTAGGAGCAGGACTTGCACTTCTTGGACATGCTGCACAGAACATGGCAGCTCTGAACGAACTGGTAATCCAGAAAGACAAGAGCGGTATTGCAGACGATGCAGTATCTATCGTAGTTCCGGATGCAACCGTATACCTTCCACTGGAAGAGCTGATCGACTTTGAACAGGAGATCGAGCGTCTGACAAAAGAAGAGGCAAGACTTACCAAAGAAATCGCACGTTCTAACGGTATGTTAAATAACGAGAAATTCGTAAGTAAAGCACCTGCTGCAAAGGTTCAGGAAGAAAGAGACAAACTGGAGACCTACCAGCAGATGATGGCACAGGTAAAAGAAAGACTGGAAGGATTAAAAGCAAAACAGTCATAAACAATACATTTCCGCAGTTATCGGTAACAGGATAACTGCGGATTAGATATCAAAGGGGATTATATGAAAAAACTTCAGTTAAAAAAACCGGATATCAAGGGTAAAATCCGCAAAATAAAAAATTTGAAGAAAGAGGATGTCATTGCATACTGGAAAGGCAGACATGAACGACGTGAGAGAATACTGGAAGCAAGACGCAACAGTGCATTTGCAAAGAAGATGCAGCCGGTCTATGCATTCATGAATAGATTCTCTTTGATATTTCATGCGTTGCTTGCATGCATCATTAACTTTGTAATAGAAGCAATTTCCAGACACTCCGTTGTTGCAGCCTGGGACTATATGACAGGAACACCGATGGTATTTTTATACAATGCATTTATGATCTTTGTGACATTTTCGATTGTATATCTGTTCAAACGAAGGATATTTGTCCGTATGATCATCGGTGCGATCTGGGTGATCCTTGGAATCGCGAATGGTTATATCCTGTTAAAGAGAGTTACACCGTTCAATGCACAGGATCTTAAGATCGCAGGGGATGGAATTGCGCTGATCAATAATTACTGTAATGGATTTGAAGTGGTTGTGATCGCTGTCGGAGCGGTAGCACTTCTGATCTGGCTGATATCTATGTGGAGACGCGGTGGGCAGTATGCAGGTAAGATACATCATATTGCAGCACTGATCGGAATTATTGTATGTGGCGTTCTTTACACTTTTGTAACGAATATAGCAATAGATAAACGAGTGGTATCTACTTATTTTGGAAATATTGCATTTGCTTATGAGGATTATGGTCTTCCATACTGCTTCTCGGCAAGTCTTTTTAACACGGGAATCAGTGAGCCAAATGGATATACGAAGAAAGCAATGGCAAAGATTGACAAGGACGGAGAATTAAATCAGACGGCTACGAGCCGTTCTTCTGATGAACTTCCGAATATCATTGTTGTGCAGCTGGAGTCATATTTTGACGTTGCAAACGCAGAGTTTTTCACCACATCTGAAGATGCATGCCCGAATCTGCACAATTTATATCAGAATTATTCAAACGGATATTTTAAAGTACCGTCTGTAGGAGCAGGTACGGCAAATACAGAGTTTGAAGTGCTGACAGGTATGAACCTTCGTTATTTCGGACCTGGAGAATATCCGTATAAGACTTATTCAAAAAAACATCCGACGGAGAGTGCGGCGACAGCGCTTGCCTCTCTTGGATACGGAACACATGCATTACATGATAACACAGGAAATTTCTACAGCCGTGCCAATGTATTTAATAACATGGGATTTGATACATTTACCAGTAAGGAGTTTATGAATGTCCTGCAGACGACAGAGAATGGATGGGCAAAAGATGAGATTCTGACACATCATATTATGGAAGCCATGGATACAACAAAACAGGAAGATTTTGTATTTACTGTCAGTGTACAGGGACATGGAAACTATCCGGAGACACAGGTGATCGAGAATCCGAAGATCAAGGTTGAAGGAATCGAAGACGAAGCGCTGAAAAATAAATGGGAATATTATGTTAACCAGGTCTATGAGATGGATCAGTTTGTAGGTGATCTGATCAAGGCAGTGGAAGAAAGAAATGAACCATCTGTTGTCGTATTCTACGGAGATCATCTTCCGACTATGGGACTGAAGGCAGAAGACTTAAAGAGCCGTTACTTATATAATACGAACTATGTAATCTGGGATAATATCGGACTTCAGAAGCATGATAAGAATATCCCGGCATATCAGCTGATGTCAGAGGTACTGAACAGACTGGATATCCATTCCGGTACCGTATTCAATTATCATCAGCAGAGAAAGGGAACAAAGAATTACCTTTCAGATCTGGAACTCCTGCAGTATGATATCCTGTATGGAAAGCAGTATGTATATAACGGAAAAGCACCAATCACCGAAGGCCATATGGTGATGGGAATCCGTAATGTGTCACTGAGCAGTATTGTTCCGCAGTTGAACAGTGGATATAGTCTGTACGGTGAGAACTTCACAAAATACAGCCGCGTATATGTCAATGGTGAAAAGCAGAAGAGCAGCTTCCTGAATAATACGCGTATTAATCTGTCGGAGACAGAATTAAAAGACGGTGATGTGATTCAGGTTGGACAGGTTGGTTCCAGTGATACGATATTCCGGATGTCGGATAAGTACACATATCAGAACGGACAGCTTGTAAAACAGGAAGGCACAGCAACCGATAAGAGCAAATCTTGGGTGGATCAGGATTATGATGTTAACTAAAAAAGAACCGGAAACGTTCACATATGAAGAGGCAGCAGCGTATATCGAAGAAATTCCGAAATTTACAAAGAAACATACGCTGGAGCACACAAAAATGTTTTTAAAAAGATTGGGTAATCCGGCGGCGGACAGAAAGATTGTCCACGTCGCCGGTACAAATGGAAAAGGGTCTGTATGTGCATACTTACAGGCCATACTTATGGCAGAGGGGAAGAGAACAGGGTTCTTTACATCCCCTCATCTTGTATCTGTAAATGAGCGGATACGGGTAGATAATATACAGATTGATAATGAGACATTTCTGAAGGTGTTTCGAAAAGTTTTAAAGATAGTACGTCAGATGGTGGAAGACGGGATCGAACATCCTTCGTATTTCGAATTTCTATTTGGAATGGGTATGACAGCATTTGCAGAGACAGATGTAGAATATATCATTCTGGAGACGGGACTTGGCGGACGGCTGGATGCGACAAACGCAATAGACAATCCGGCACTTGCCATCATAACATCAATCAGTCTGGATCATACGGCGATCCTCGGTGATACGATCGAGAAGATTGCGGGTGAGAAAGCCGGAATTATTAAGCCGGGTGTTCCGGTGTTCTTTGACGGAAGCAGTAAAAAAGCAGCGGAAGTCATTAAGGCAAAAGCTTCGGAACTGGGCGTATCTTGTAGAGAAGTTACGAAAAATGCGTATGAAATTCAGGAAGTTCACCGCAAATATATTGCATTTTCCAGACGGAGTGCGTATGATAAAGATGTTATCTTTCAGGTACCGATGTGCGGATGTTACCAGGCGATGAATGCAGAGCTTGCACTGGAGGCGTCGGAATATCTGCTTGCGGGAGAAAAGATACATATGGACCGGTGGAAGGAAGCACTTGCAGAACTTCACTGGGAAGGAAGAATGGAACGGGTAGGAGCACATATTACCGTAGACGGTGCACATAACCCGGGCGCAATGGAAGCGTTTGTAGAAAGCGTAAAAGCACTGGATGAGTCCGAACGCGGAGAAATGGTATTACTATTTTCAGCAGTATCGGATAAAAAGTACGATCAGATGATAGAATATCTGTGTGAGAATCTGGATGTGAAAGCTTATGTTGTCACACAGATCGAGGACGAAAGAGGTGTTCCGGCAGAGGAACTTGCTGATGTCTTCCGAAGATACACAGACAGACCGGTGTACTGTAAAGAACGATTAGAAGATGCCGTGAGAACGGCAATGAATGAACGGGGAGAGACGGGAGAGATATACTGTCTTGGCTCTTTGTACCTCGTAGGAATGATGAAGAAGTTACTGGCAGGAGGTGCCATAGATGCTTGATTTTGAAGAAGAATTAAAGAAGTTCCAGCCAAGTCTGGAAGTAGAGGAACTGGGAGATGCGATTTACCAGGATGATCTGACAGACATGACAGATCTTTTAAGAGAAGTAATCGAACAGACAAAGCAGGATGATCCACAGTAAACTGCGGTAGAGAGAATATAGAGGGAAGTATATGGATTACACAACAAAACTGGCGTATCAGTCGAATTACTGGTATAATGACGGACTTAACAAAGCGAATATCCGGGATCTGACCGGTGCCATTACATCGCTTAAGAAGAGTTTACAATATAACAGAGATAATATTGCGTCAAGAAATCTTCTGGGACTTGTTTATTATGGACGAGGCGATGTGGTAGAAGCGCTGGCAGAATGGGTCTTAAGCAAGAATCTTCAGCCTAAGGAGAATATTGCGAATTATTATATCCAGAAAGTAAAAGAAAAAAGAGATGATCTGGACAGAATCAATCAGGCTATAAAAAGATATAATCAGGCTTTGGATTACTGTTATCAGAGATGTGAAGATCTGGCGGTTATGCAGCTTAAGAAAGCAATCGAGATGCATCCGACGTATGTGAAAGCATACCAGCTTCTGGCGCTCCTTTACATTATGGAAGAACAGTATGCAGAAGCGAGAAAGAATATCCGGATCGCTCACAAACTGGATAAGACCGACGATATCACGATGCGTTACATGCATGAGTTGAATCAGGTACGGAAGTCAAGAAACATCCGCCTGATAGACGATAAAGATACCGGAAAGAAGAAAAAGGGCAGACAGACAGTTACTTATAATATCGGAAATGAGACGATCATTCAACCGGTTGCTTCAGGATTAAAAGATAATGTCGGCCTGCATACAATGGTTAATATTGCAATCGGTGTTATTGTAGGTGTGGCAGTTATGGGATTCTTAATCATGCCGGCTGTGTCTGCATCAAGACAGAGTAAGCTGAATAAGCAGACCGTTAAGTTCAGTGATCAGATCGCAACTCAGAAATCACAGATCAGTGCACTGAAAAAAGAGCTGGATAATTACCGGAGCAGCAGTAAAGAAGCAGAGAATCAGCAGCAGACAGCAGAGATCACAAAGACAAGCTATGAATCACTGATGACCGTTATATCTCATTATTCAACCGGAGATATGAGTAATTCGGCACTGGCAGAGGAACTTCTGAAGATTAATTCAGAGACACTTGGAGCATCTGGAAAAGAAGAGTATGATACACTGACAGGAAAGATATATCCAAGAGTCTGTGAGAGTCTGTATGTAACATCACAGAAGAATTATCAGGTGGCAAATTATGATACGGCAGTGACGAATCTGGAGCAAGTCGTACAGATGGACGAAGGATATCAGGATGGTGCGGCTATGCTTCTTCTTGCACAGTCCTATGAAAAACAGGGTAAGCAGGATAAGGCGAATACGTATTATCAGAAGATCATCGAAAAATATAACGGGACAGAGGCAGCAACAGAGGCACAGAATGCTCTTGATGTACAAAATGCCAAAAAGACCAAAGACAATAATAATTAGAAAATGTACGAAAGAAAAGGATATACACGGTAAAGTGTATGTCCTTTTCTTTTATACTTAAGTATGTAAGGGGAGTATATAACATGAAATATCAGGTACAGGAAAATTGTCTTACTATATTTTTACCGGGGGAGCTGGATCATCATAATGCAGAAGAGATACGAAAAGAATCAGATCATCTGATTGAACACAATCACATACGTTATGTGATCTTTGATTTTGCGGATACAAAATTCTGTGACAGTTCCGGAATCGGAGTGATCATGGGTCGTTACAGAAAGATCTATATGCTGGGCGGTGAAGTGTGTGCGGTACATACAAGCGAGAGGATCAGGAAGATTCTTATGATGTCAGGAGTAACAAAGATTATGCAGATTTATGAGGAGGAGAAATAAATGGAAAATACCAATGAAATGACGATTATTTTTGACAGTTATTCATCCAATGAAGCATTTGCAAGAGTGGCGGTTGCTGCATTTATGACATCGCTGAATCCGACAGTGGAGGAAGTAGCAGATGTAAAGACTGCGGTATCAGAGGCTGTAACCAATGCGATCATCCACGGATACGAAAGCCGGATAGAGAAGATCACGCTTCGTTGTAAGACATGCGGGGATACTTTGTATATCGAGATAGAAGATCATGGAAAAGGAATGGAAGATGTAAAGAAGGCGATGGAACCGTTATTTACTACAAGACCGGAGCTTGACCGGTCCGGGATGGGATTTTCTTTTATGGAAGCTTTCATGGATCAGGTAGAAGTAAGTTCAAAGCCGGGAAAAGGAACTATTGTGAAAATGCAGAAAACAATTGGAAAAGGACGAAAGGTATGGACCACACAATCGCTTTAATTCAGAAGTCTCACGAAGGGGATGAAGAAGCAAGAGCTCAGATTGTGGAGGAAAATACAGGACTGGTCTGGTGTATTGTAAGAAGATTTACGGGAAGGGGAACAGAGCTGGAAGATCTGTTTCAGATCGGAACGATTGGATTACTGAAAGCAATCGACAAGTTTGATCTGAGTTATGAAGTGAAATTCTCAACTTATGCTGTTCCGATGATCAGTGGAGAAATCAAGCGCTTCTTAAGAGATGATGGGATGATAAAGGTAAGCCGGTCGTTAAAAGAACTGTCTTATAAAGGATATCAGGCCCAGGAAGTACTCGGAAGAAAGCTTGGAAGGGAGCCGTCGGTCACAGAACTTGCAGAGTATCTTGATGTGTCACCGGAAGAACTTACGATGGCGATGGATGCATGTACGGATGTAGAATCACTACACCGGCCGGTATACAAAAAAGAAGGACAGGAGATTTCACTGATGGAAAAAGTAGGAAAGGAGGACGGTGCGGAAGAAAGAGTACTGGATCATCTGCTGTTAAAAGAGCTTCTGACAAGTCTGGATAAAGAAGAAAGAAAACTGATCTATCTGCGATATTTTGCCGAAAAGACACAGACTCAGGTAGGAAAGGAAATGGGAATTTCCCAGGTTCAGGTTTCCAGAATGGAAAAGAAAATATTAAAAAATCTAAGAGAACGTATCTGACAGGCACATCATGAATATATTCTGGAAAATCAGCCATACTAACTCATGAAACTTGGATGGAAAGGGTGAGTAAGATGGAGGATGCCAGAAGAAAGATCAGGATGTGCCTGATCTTTGTTGTGACATTGGCAGTGATCATCGGGCTGATTTATTACTTCCATGATGTAAGAGGCAATCACGGAGTCAATGAAGGAACACTGATAAAAAGAATGGAAATAACTGCAAAAAATGATGAGATAAACAGGAGGTGAAGAAGATGGCCGCGAATTCTGATGATATATATATAAAAGCAGACCGGAATATAGAGGTCGCAAAAAAGTCGGTAACGCTTGGAGATGTATTGAAGATTGAATGCGCCAATCCTGTAATGCTGGCTAGAATCAGAAGTACGCATCTTCTGACATTTCATCACCCGGATAATAAAAGGGAAAGACGAGTGGTCATGTCGGTCTTAAAAGTGATACAGAAGATCCATGAAATCTATCCGGAGGCTTCTGTGGAAAATATCGGGGAGACGGATTTCATCGTGACATATGAAGAACAGGATGGGAAAGGCGGAGCTATTCACGTGGCGAAGATTGTCATGGTGGTGCTGATCAGTTTTTTCGGAGCGGCATTTTCAACAATGGCATTCAATAATGATGTAGGCGTGACAAAAATGTTCGGACAGATATACGAACTTCTGACCGGAACAAAGTCGAATGGATTTACGATTCTGGAATTTATGTATTGTATTGGTATTATCATCGGAATTCTGACATTCTTTAATCATTTCGGTAAAAAACGGCTGTCGGTAGATCCGACACCAATGGAGGTAGAGATGCGACTGTATGAAAATGATATACAGACGACGCTTGTGGAAACGTACTCCAGAAAGGAGAAAGAATTGGATGTGGATGAAAAACATATTACTGGCAATTCTGGGACTTAGTGCCGGAATTACGGCGGCCGGAGGTTTATTTTCTTTTATTATCGGACTGGGGGTGGTGTCGGATTTTGCGGACAGGACACATACAGGTGAGCATGTTATGCTCTATGAAGATGCCATTGCAGTGGGCGGCAGTATCGGAGCAATCATCTCTGTCTATCATCCCACGATACCATACGGAAGCTGGCTGGTTCCGCTGGCGGGACTTTTCGGTGGAATCTTTGTAGGATGCTGGGCGATGGCTCTTACTGAGATGCTGGATCTCTTCCCGATCTTCATCAGGAGAATCCGGCTTGTGAGAGGGATTGGAGCGATTATTATAGGAATCGCTTTTGGAAAAGGATTAGGAGCATTACTGTTTTTTTGGAAAAGGTGGTAAAAAATGGATAAAAAAAGACAGCAGCAGGCTTATGAAAATTATGTAAAGCAAAAAACACCGGTGCATAATCTGCCTGCTAATATGACAAAAGCATTCGTAACAGGAGGCGCAATCTGCGTGCTGGGACAGGGGATTTTGAATATCTGTGAGAAGGCAGGATTAGATAAAGATATAAGTGGCGGCTGGTGTTCTATGCTTCTGGTATTTCTGAGTGTAGTACTGACGGGATTCAATGTCTATCCAAGGATTGCAAAATGGGGCGGAGCCGGAGCGCTGGTTCCGATCACCGGATTTGCCAATTCGGTGGCAGCACCGGCGATCGAATACAAAAAAGAAGGACAGGTTATGGGAATCGGCTGTAAGATATTTACGATTGCAGGTCCGGTGATTCTGTATGGAATCTTTACAAGCTGGGTTCTGGGACTGTTCTACTGGCTGTTAAGAATTGTCGGAGTATTATGACGGCAGAGGATCTCAGATATGTAAATATGTCGGGAAAGGATAAGATGAATGATAAAGGGAAAGCAAAGTATAGCCTTTGAGGTATCTCCGTACCTTGAAGAGAGTGCTTCGGTTGTTGGGAAAAAAGAAGGAGAAGGACCTTTGGGCGGTATGTTCGATATGGTGGCAGAGGAAGATCTTTTCGGGGAGAATACCTGGGAAGAAGCAGAAAGCACCATGCAGAAGGAAGCATGTCTTCTGGCTCTTGGTAAAGCACATTTGGCACCGGAGAGTATCCGTTATCTGTTCGGTGGAGATCTGTTAAGGCAGGGAGTGGCAACTTCAATGGGAGTAGAGACACTTCAGATCCCGATGTTCGGATTATATGGAGCATGTTCGACTTCCGGAGAAGCACTTGCCCTGGCTTCGATGAGTGTAGCTGCGGGATATGGAGAACGGATGCTGGCGGTAACATCCAGTCATTTCGGAAGTGCTGAGAAAGAATTCCGTTTTCCTCTCGGATATGCGAATCAGAGACCATTATCGGCACACTGGACAGTGACCGGAAGCGGAGCATTTATCGTGGGGAAAAATAGAAGTCATGTGAGGATAACCGGGGTGACAGTAGGAAAAATTGTGGATTACGGTCTGAAAGACTCACAGAATATGGGAGCATGTATGGCTCCGGCCGCATGTGATACGATCATTCAGAATCTGGAGGATTTTGAAAGAAAAGAAACAGATTACGACAGGATCATTACCGGAGATCTTGGCTATGTGGGGCAGAGTATTTTATTCGACCTTATGAGGGGAAAAGAACATGATATCAAGATAAATCATATGGATTGCGGAATGACAATCTTTGATCAGAATCTGCAGGATACACATGCCGGAGGAAGTGGCTGTGGTTGTGCGGCCGCAACATTATCCGCTTATATCCTGCCAAAGATATCAAGAGGAGAGTGGAAACGTGTACTCTTTGTACCGACGGGAGCGCTTATGTCAACCGTCAGTTATAATGAAGGAGCCAGTGTACCGGGGATCGCACATGGAATTGTCTTAGAACATTGCTAGGAGGAAAAGATTATGGATTATATCAATGCATTCTGGGTAGGGGGACTGATCTGTGCTCTGACGCAGATACTGCTGGACAGGACGAAGCTGATGCCCGGAAGAATCATGGTGCTTCTGGTCTGCAGCGGTTCTGTACTGGGAGCATTTAAGATATATCCGGTTATTCAGGATTTTGCCGGAGCAGGAGCCAGTGTACCGTTACTGGGGTTTGGAAATCTCCTGTGGAAAGGTGTAAAAGAAGCCGTAGAAAAAGAAGGATTTATCGGAATCTTTATGGGAGGATTTAAAGCCAGTGCAGTAGGTATATCAGCGGCTCTCATCTTTGGCTATCTGGCGTCCCTGATCTTTGAGCCAAAGATGAAGAAATAGCTGTGAACCCGGATTAAGAGATCATTAAGATTCGTTCATACCGGAAAGTACTGCCATCGGCTGTTTGAAGAAATGATTAAATGCGGCGATAGCACGTCCGACCCCGATCACGGCAAGGACCGTTCCGATTCCGATGCCTACCAGGTGATGCGCAAAGATAAGACCAACAGAGATTGTCAGACAGATATTAAAAAGGTCGAAACAATTTTTGGTAAATCCTACGCTTTTGTGGATGAAATCGGAGATTGCCTGAACAATTCCATCTCCGGGATTGGGGATGATACGCATGTTCAAAGACATGGCGGCACCGACGCCTGTCAGAATGATGGCAATGATCAGAAAGAGGATCCTTCCGGGAAAACTTCCGGCAAAAGAATCCGGATAAGTTGTCCAAAGATCAGGGATCATACCGGAAAATATATTCAGGAACCGGGTGAAAATCAGGCTTAGCGGGAATTGTAAAATGTCCATAAAAAGGACCAGTTTCAGGTTCATCTGATTAGCGTGTTCCAGAGGAAGACCTTCCGATTGTCTGGCATGGAGACTTCGGATCGTATGTAGGATCATCTCTACGACAACAAAAAGAGCATAAAGAACCAGTGTAGTATTTCCAAAATTAAAATGCCAGATCGTAGAGATACTGAATGACACTGAGATGATAGGAGATACACCGAGGCCGGTTTTTGTGTTCAGCGTGATTCCCAGAGCGAGAATAAGAAGTCCCATGAGATAGAAAAGTCCACGGTAAAAATATGTTTTTTGCATATATAAAGCCACTTCTTTCTATAGAATTTTGTATAAAAATGTAAAAACTGTCATCGGCAGATCCTGTAGATATCCAAATATACAAGAGACGTTGTCGATGGCAAGTTCTGTAAATATAATAAAACTCCCGTCAGAAACTGTCAATGAGACAGTTGCCGACGGGAGTATGTATCGCTACCTAATCAGATATCTGAGAGAACCGCAAGGAGTTTGATTCTCTGGATACAGGAAAATTAAGCAAGTTCTTCGCCTGTGATCATCTTGTAGCACTGAAGATATTTGTCGATTGTTTTCTGAACTACGTCATCCGGAAGAGTCCAGTCGTTATCCGGGTGAGAAGTCAGCCAGTCACGTGCAAACTGTTTGTCGAATGATGGCTGTCCATGTCCCGGTTCATAACCTTCTACTGGCCAGAAACGAGAACTGTCAGGTGTAAGCATCTCATCACCGATCACCATGTTACCATTCTCATCAAGACCGAATTCGAATTTTGTATCGGCGATGATAATACCACGGCTCAATGCGTAGTCTGCACATTTTTTATAGAGAGCGATTGTACAGTCACGAAGTTTGGCTGCGTATTCTTCGCCTTTGCCAGGGAAATATTTCTCAAGGTGGGCAATGCTCTGCTCGTAAGAAATATTTTCATCATGATCTCCGATCTCAGCTTTTGTAGATGGTGTATAGATTGGCTCTGGAAGCTTATCCGATTCTTTTAATCCTTCCGGAAGCTTGATGCCGCATACAGTACCATTTTCCTGATAACTCTTCCATCCGCTTCCTGTGATGTAACCACGTACGATACATTCGATTGGAAGCATCTCAAGCTTTTTGCACATCATGCTGTTACCGTCATATTCTGGTTTCTGGAAGAATTCAGGCATATCTTTCACATCAGTAGAGATCATGTGGTTTGGAAGAATGTCTTTTGTCAGGTCGAACCAGAATTTAGACATCTGCGTCAGAACAGTTCCTTTCTTGGAAACAATATTCTTAAGAATTACGTCAAAACAACTGATACGATCAGTGGCAACCATAATCAGGCTGTCTCCGTTATCATAAATTTCACGGACTTTACCTTCTTTTATTGGTTTCATAACAATACCTCGCTTATTTATTATTTTTTTTAATATGTCCTCACTAATAGTCAAACAGATTTTTCAGGAAAAAACAATAGTAAATTGCAAAATTATGAAAAAAAGTACAAAATATAAATTATGATGTATAATAAGAATATCGTAAAAAAGAATACTGATAAGTAATGGTAATAGTGACTGATAACGACAGATAATAAGGAAAGAAATTATGAAACATATTACAATTGGAATCCTGGCTCACGTAGATGCCGGGAAAACAACATTATCGGAATGTATGCTTTACTTAAGTGGGCAGATCAGAAAACTTGGACGGGTAGATCATAAAGATGCATTTTTAGATACATACGAGCTGGAACGGGAAAGAGGAATCACGATCTTTTCCAAGCAGGCAGAATTAAAGATGGGAAATCTGGGGATAACGCTCCTGGATACACCGGGGCATGTGGATTTCTCTGCAGAAATGGAACGTACCTTACAGGTACTGGATTATGCGATCCTGGTGATCAATGGTGCCGATGGTGTGCAGGGACACACGCGTACGCTTTGGAGACTGCTCAAAAGATATCAGATACCGACGTTCATATTCATCAATAAGATGGATCAGGTGGGAACGGATAAGGCAAAGGTACTGGCAGATCTGCAGAACAGACTGGATGAAGGGTGTATCGATTTTTCGGAGATAACGGAAGAAACGTATGACAGTCTTGCCATGTGTGATGAGAAAGCGATGGAAGAGTATCTGGAGTCGGAGAAAATAGAAGAGGATACAATTGCTGAGATAATCGGTAACAGGAAAGCATATCCGTGTTATTTTGGTTCGGCGCTGAAGATGGAAGGCGTACAGGAATTCATGGATGGGATGACTGGTTATGTTGAAAAGAATGAACAGATAAATAGCACAGATACTAATACAAGTAATTTTGGCGCGAAAGTTTTCAAGATATCCAGAGATCCAGCTGGCAGCCGGTTGACGTATCTGAAAGTGACATCCGGAACTTTGAAGGTAAAAGATACATTGACCGGAATAGCAGGAAAGCAGCAGAGTAAGAAGGAATCCGACCTTGCACAAGATAGATCTGAGACAGTTATGAACAGCTGGGAAGAAAAGGTCAATCAGATCCGCATTTATTCCGGTGAAAAATATGAGATGGTACAGGAAGCGAAAAGCGGCATGGTATGTGCAGTAACCGGATTGAATTATACTTATCCAGGTGAAGGCCTTGGCATAGAATGCGATTCCGAAGCACCGGCACTGGAGCCTGTCTTAAGCTACAAGATCGAACTCCCGGAGGGGTGTGACGTCCACAAAATGCTCGGAAATTTACGTATACTCGAAGAAGAGGACCCAATGCTTAAGATCGTATGGAATGAAGAACTGGGAGAGATTCATGCAAAACTTATGGGAGCAGTCCAGATCGAGATATTAAAAAGTCTGATCAAAGACAGGTTTGGTGTAGATGTGGAATTCGATACGGGAAATATCGTATATAAAGAGACCATCCAGAATACAGTGGAAGGTGTGGGGCATTTCGAACCGCTCCGGCATTATGCGGAAGTACATCTGAAGATGGAACCGGGAGAAAGAGGCAGCGGTATTGTGATCGGAACGGATTGTAGTGAGGATATGTTAGACAAGAACTGGCAGCGTCTGATCCTTACCCATCTTCTGGAAAAAGAACACAGGGGTGTGCTGACAGGTTCTGTGATCACGGATATGAAGATCACACTGACGGCAGGACGGGCACATCTGAAACATACCGAAGGCGGGGATTTCCGGCAGGCAACCTACCGTGCGGTGCGCCAAGGACTGATGCAGGCCGAAAGTATGCTGCTGGAACCGTATTATGATTTTCAGCTGGAAATTCCATCGGGAATGATCGGACGGGCACTTACAGATATTCAGCGGATGAATGGGGAGACCGGTACACCGCAGACAGAAGGAGAGATGACGACGATCGAGGGATATGCACCGGTTACAGGTATGCGGGATTATCAGATGGAAGTGAATTCTTATACAAGAGGACAGGGACATCTGACCTGTACGTTCCGCGGCTATGAACCTTGCCGGAACGCAGAGGCAGTGATCGAAGAGATTGGTTATGATCCGGAGCGCGATATCGAGAATCCGACAGGATCCGTCTTCTGTTCCCATGGTGCAGGATTTAACGTTCCATGGAATCAAGTGCCAGAGTACATGCATTTGGAGAATCAGCTTGAAAAAGAACAGGCATTAGAAGAAGCAAAGAGGCAGTCAGAGCAGGCAGCAAGACAGGTACCGAGAGCGGCCAGAACACCGGGAGTCTATTCTAAAGCAGCAGAAAAAGAACTGGAAGAAATCTTTATCCGCACATATGGAAAAGTAGAAAGAAAAGGTGGACTGACACCAAAAACTTACGAAAGTGAGTATGCAAAAAAACAGCGCAAAAAAGAAGAGGCTATGCAGGAATACCTGCTGGTTGACGGATACAATGTTATTTTTGCATGGCAAGAGCTGAAAGAACTGGCAAAAGTCAGCATCGAGGCTGCCAGAGATAAACTGATGGATATCCTGTGTAATTATCAGGGGTATAAGAAATGTGTCCTGATTCTGGTATTTGACGCATACAAGGTAGAAGGCTATGCACTGGAGATCCAGAAGTATCATAATATCCATGTCGTATATACCAAAGAAGCCGAAACTGCCGATCAGTACATTGAAAAGGTCGTTCATCATATCGGAAGAAAGTATCATGTGACGGTCGTGACTTCCGATGGGGTAGAGCAGGTAATCACGATGGGGCAGGGTGGAACCCGTATTTCTTCCAGAGATTTCTTAGAAGAGATTGAATATACAAAGAAATTGATTGAAGAAGATAATGAAAAACAACGGGTCAGTGACAGGAACTATCTGTTTGACCATGCGGATGAGGAATTTGTGAAGAAAATGGAAAAAATCAGGCTTGGAAAAGAAACTGAATAAGGATAAGTAAAAAATAAGCATATAGAAAAATCTTAAAGATCCGATTTTTCTGTGTGCTTTGTATTGTTATCCGGTAAAAGCAGGGACTTGATGAAAGTATGCATATATAGAAATAATATATAAATGATGAAAACATATCAATAAACACAATTAGACAGATAGATTATTTATTGGTAAAATAATATTTAATGATAGCATGCAAGTCATGAATGAAGGGGGAATATATGAAAAAGAAAAATGATTGGATAAAAAAGGGAATCTTGATCATAGTTTTACTGGTATGCATTGCTGCATATTTATGGGTACCGGGGATACATAAGACAATGAACCGGATATTTAAGATGTTTGCAAGCGGAGACTTTACAGTTGTAAGAGATTTTGTTGCGTCATATGGGGTATATGCGGCACTGATGTCTTTCTTGTTGATGATTTTTCAGTCAATCGCAGCACCTCTTCCGGCATTTTTAATTACATTTGCCAATGCCAGCCTGTTTGGATGGTGGAAAGGTGCGATTCTTTCATGGAGCAGTGCAATGGCGGGAGCAGCCATATGCTTTTATATTGCAAAAATATTAGGACGTGACGTGGCGGAAAAATTAACAAGTAAAACAGGTCTTGAACAAATTGATACATTTTTTGAACGTTATGGAAAGAATACGATTTTAATCTGTCGTCTTCTTCCGTTTGTATCATTTGACATTGTTAGTTATGCGGCAGGTCTTACTTCGATGTCATTTGTTTCATTCTTTGTTGCTACGGGAATCGGACAGTTACCGGCAACCATCGTCTATTCTTATGTGGGCGGTATGCTGACTGGCGGAGCGAAACTTCTTGTAACAGCATTATTGATTTTGTTTTCTCTTTCGGCATTAATTTTTATGCTGAGAAAGATATATATGGACAGACAGTCCGGAAAATAAAAAAAAGGGAGGAAAAAGAATATGGAAACATATTACAATCCGGAGGATCTTGCAAAGTTTGGGACAATCGGGGAAAAAGCATCAGAGTTGGCAGAAAAATTCTTTGCTTATTACAATGCGGTATTCGAAGAGGGTGCGCTGACTGCAAGAGAGAAATCATTGATCGCACTTGCAGTGGCACATACCGTACAGTGCCCATATTGTATTGATGCTTACACGAACGACTGCCTGGATAAAGGTGTCAGCGAAGAACAGATGACAGAGGCGGTACATGTAGCAGCGGCGATCCGCGGCGGAGCAAGTCTTGTACACGGGGTACAGATGAAAAATATTGTAAAGAAACTGGAGTTTTAATTAAAAAAGAAGAAAAGAGGAAAAATAAGATGAAAAAGAAAATTGTGACATTATTACTGGTAGCTGCAATGACAGGAACAATGGTTGTTGGATGTGGATCAAAGGCTGATGATAAGACAGCAGATACGAAGACAGAACAGACGGATGATAAAAAGGATACAGAGGAAAAGAAAGAACTGGCAGATGATGAATACCAGTATGTATCCGCGGCAGATACAGTAATTGCAGACGGAGTTCACGTGTTAGATGTAAGAGAATGGGAAAATTATTCCAAAGGAAGAGTTGCAAATTCAGAGTGGTGCCCGATCTTCCCATTGGAGGACGATTCCCTGGTAGATGAGATGACAACTTATGCCAAAGATCATCTGAATGACGGAAAAGATATCTATGTTATCTGCAACAGTGGAAAACGTGGAGCTGAAAAAGCAACAGCTGTATTAAGAGATGCAGGAATTGAACCAACATCCATCTATACAGTAGAAGGTGGAGCAGAAGCACTTGGTAAAGAAAATGGGGCATTGACCACAGACCGTACAGAAGAAAATATCGATTGGAAATATGTATCAGGAAAGGATGCCGTTGACAAGGTAGGAGATAAAGATGTACAATTTTTAGATGTTCGTGATGATGATACCTATAAAGCAGGTCATCTGAAAGGAACACTTCAGTGCAGCCTGAAGGAATTTGATACACCGGAAGCACAGACAGAGATGTACAATCTTGCAAAAGACAAGATGGACAAGGATGAGCCTGTATATATTCTCTGCTACAGTGGTAATAAATGTGCAAAAACAGCAATTTCAGTAATGAAAGATGCAGGATTTGATACAGATAGTTTGTTTATCATTGAGAATGGAGCAAAAGACGGTGATGTATCCGCAGCTTTTGTAACAGAGTAAAGCTAGGTGTTCGAAAGAATCTGTTATGGTTTACAAATGATGATGGAACAGGCTGGAGAGCAACCGTACCATTTCTTGTACTTTATGAAAATGGATATGATAACATTTCTGTGTATGATGGTGGATGGTATGAGTGGCTAATGCATGATGACTATCCGGTACAGGTTGGTGATCCGGCAAGTGATGAGTGTGTTCACACAACAGTTGGAGAACTTTCTACAGGAAAAGCAGCAAAATAAAACAAAGCAGAGAGTGTAGAGAATTTCTGCGAAAATATAATACAAAGATTAGGGGCGCTGTCACTGGATATCAGTGACAGCGTTTGGTAGTATTAAGGAGAAAAATGAAAAAAATCATTTATACATTTTTAGATTTATTAACCATAGCGTTTTTGATCGGAGGATATGTGTTCCAATATTTTACAAGAAAAAAACTGGGGATGCTTCGGTGGGTGAATTATCAGAATATGCAGATCCAGAAGAACCCTGTTTATGATATACTAAAATATATTACAGTTGCTGCTGCTATTGTACTTATCGTATTAATTATTGTGGGATATAGGAAGAAAAAAGAATGAAAAATAAAAAATTGTGGATATTTATCGGAATGATCGTTCTGATTTTGATATTAAATCACATATTTGGCTGGTCTTCTTATCTGGGAAATACAGAGAATCTGAAATTCCTGGAAAACATGGTACAGGAAAATTTAGTGTTGGCGATTGGCATCTATACCATACTTACCATCATAAGCTGTGTGGTACTTGCACTTCCGGGGGTGACATTTGCAATCGTTGCAGGTCTGGTATTTGGACCGGTACTTGGAACCATCTGTTGTTCCGTAGCGACTACACTTGGGGCTATGGTAGCATTTGTTGCAGGAAGATTTTTCTTACAGGACATTATTAAGCCGATGGCGATGAAGAACAAATATTTAAAAAAATGGTTATTTGATGAGTCTGGAAATAATGAAGTATTTATTCTAATGATCACAAGACTGGTTCCATTATTTCCGTATAATCTGCAGAATTTTGCTTATGGTGTGACAGATATTAAATTTTCAACATATTCCATTTGTTCTTTGATCTTCATGCTTCCGGGAACAGCTATGTATACGGTTGGAATGGCAGGACTTGCAGACAAAGAGAACCGTATTTTTTATATCGGGATAGCAATTGTTCTGGCAGGGATTGTAATAGGGCTTGGTGCGTTTCTTAAGAAGCACTATGTGCAGGAGGAAAAAAATGAAGAATAACAATACAGTAGAAGCATGTACCCATTGTCATGTCTGCCAGAATCAGTGTGAATTTCTAAAAAAGTACGGAATAGATATCGGAGATACAGAGAAGTTAAAAGAGCTTTCTTATCATTGTTTCCTGTGTGGAAAGTGCACAGAGGTATGCCCTGAGAATATTGATGGAAGAGAGTATATTCTAAATCTCCGGAGAGAAAAAGTAGAAAAATCCGGTGGAACTTTGGAAGAAAAAGGATATGGGATGCTGTTAAAAGAAAAAAAAGATTATATATACCGGAATTACAGACATGCACAAGGGGAAAGTATTCTGTTTCCGGGATGTAATTTTCCTTCTTTTTATCCAAAGACGACCAAGAGGCTGGTAAATGAACTGAAAAAATATGGCATAGGAGTGGCATATGACTGCTGTGGAAAGCCGATTGTAGAACTTGGCATGAAAGAGGATGAAAAAAGGATTATAGGTCAGATACAATCAGAATTGCATAAAAGAAAAATCAAAGAAGTAATCATGCTTTGTCCGAACTGCTATGCATATTTAAAACCAAGAATGGAAGAAGTAAAGGTTGTAAGCATCTATGAAAAGCTTGAGGAATTCGAAATCGGAAAGAAGAATCTGTTTCCGGCAAAGGTGTTCCTTCCATGTCCTGACAGGGAAAAGAAAGAACTGTTAGGAGAGATAGAGCGATACATAGAAGGAAAGTTGATTCCAATCGAAGAGGTACAGTGCTGTGGTTTAGGTGGCTGTGCCCCTGTAAAAGAGCCAGAACTTGCAAAAAATATGGGAGCAGCGTTAAAAAATAGTGGCGGGCAGAAGATTTACAGCTATTGTGCGTCCTGTGCAGGCAATCTAAATCGGAACGGATCTAAGAATGTCACTCATATTTTGACAGAAATATTAGAAACAGATGAAAAAGCCGATACAGGGAAATCGATGTTGAATAGAATGAAAACAAAATTTATATAAGGGGATAACGACGGAAATGAAGAGGGCAGTGATCGTATTTACCAGAGTTCCCATTCCGGGACAGACAAAGACAAGAATGATGCCATATTTTTCGCCGGAAGAATGTGCAAAACTTCATGAGAATTTTCTGAAAGATATTGCACAGGAATGCGAAAAAGTAAATGCTGACATATTCGTATGCTACACACCGAAAAAAGGGAAAGCATATCTGGAAAAATTATTCAGGAAAGCAAAAGAATATATTCCCCAGACAGGGGAAGGTCTGGGAGAAAGGATGTATCAGGCAATCGAATATGTACTGGAAAAAGGGTATGATTCCTGTGTATTAATAGGAACGGATATACCGGAACTGAAATGTTCGGATTTGGAGTATGCGTTCAGGCTTTTGGATGTAAATGATGTAGTCTTTGGTCCCACCGTAGACGAAGGGTATTATCTGGTCGGAATGAAAAGACCGGTATGTGAAGTGTTTGAAAAGAAGACATATGGAACAGGAAATGTACTGGAGCAGACCGTGCAGCCATTACAGGAAATGGGACTGACAATCGGATATGTAAGAAGATTGCAGGATATGGATGACAGAGATGATATTACGGCGTATCGGAGCCGGATGAGGACGCAGAAGTTACTTCAGAACACACATACTGGACGTTACCTGCTAAAAAAACAGAAGATTTCTATCATTGTGCCGATCTATAATGAAGAGACAACGATAGAGAAACTGTTGGAGCAATTAGAAAACTTACAGGGAAAGTGTGAGATTATTCTAGTCGATGGTGGGAGTACAGACGCAACATTGTCGATGATCAGACCGGGATTTAAAGTACTGCATTCGGAAAAAGGCAGGGCGAACCAGATGAATCTTGGCGCAAAAGAAAGTACCGGAGATATTCTTTTCTTTCTTCATAGTGACAGCGAACTTCCGAAAAGACCGCTGGAAGAAATCAAAGCAGTGATAAAAGATCATGAAGCAGGATGCTTTGGCATTGCATTTCATTCCAGACAGTTTTTTATGTGGACATGCAGAGTTATTTCAAATCATAGGATAAAAGACAGAAAAGTGATGTTTGGAGATCAGGGGATTTTTATCACAAGAGAACTGTTCTTCAAAGCGGGGATGTTTCCGGCTCTTCCGATTATGGAAGATTACCAGTTTTCGCTTACGTTAAAGGAAATGGGAGTAAAGCTTGGCATTGCTAGGCACAGAATCTATACGTCAGACCGGAGATTCCCTAAAAAGGTGATTCCTCAGTTAAAAGTGATGTGGAAGATGAACCGGCTAAGAAAAATGTACCGGGATGGTGTGCCGATAGAGACGATATCGAAGTTATATAAAGATGTAAGATAAAATGTCAGGAAACAATATAGCCAATAGGGGATCGGGATTATGGAACGTATAAAAGGATTAAATGAATATGTGAAAAATGAAAAGTATAGGAAAGCATTAAATCTTCCGAATGAACAGGAAGAAGAATATACAATGCTTGCACAGGGAGAGTATAATATTAATTACAGCTTCACGCATCCAAAGACAGGGAAAAAACTTCTGTTACGTGTCAATTGTGGGAGTCAGATGCATCTGGAAAATCAGATCGGGTATGAATGTCATGCACTGCAATTGCTGGAAGCATCGGGAAGAACGCCAAAAGTGCTTTATGTAGACGGGAGCAGGAAATTTTTAGATCACGGAGTACTGGTAATGGAATATCTGCCGGGAAAAGCATTAGACTATCATACGGATTTAAAATATGCGGCAGAGTGTCTGGCTGATATACATAGTGTCAGAATACCGGAATCAGAATCGGGTTTGATTCGGCCAGAGAATCCACTGATCGCAATATTGGAAGAGTGCGAAGAGATGGTGAAGATATATATGGATTCACCGCTTGGAAAAGACAGGATGAAAAGGAAAATCCGAGATTTGCTTGATAAGGCATGGAAAAAGGCAAAAGAATTCCATATGGAAGATTCACCGTATCAATGCTGTATTAATACAGAACTGAATTCCACGAATTTCTTGATTGGAGGAGAAGGAAAGCCGAACTATCTCATTGATTGGGAAAAGCCGTTATTTGGAGATCCGGCACAGGATCTGGGACATTTCCTTGCACCGACAACGACGTTTTGGAAAACGGATGTGATATTGAAGGAAGAAGAGATAGAAAATTTTCTGAATGAATATCTGAAATGTGTGAGGGCGCGTTTTGATATAACGGGATTAAAAGAACGAACGAAAGTATTTATGGAGATTACATGCTTAAGAGGAATCACCTGGTGCGCAATGGCATGGGTGCAGTATCAGCAGCCGGATAAACTGATCATAAATGAATCTACATATCGGAAGCTGGAGGATTATCTGAGTGATGGATTTTTAGAAAAAATAGAAATATTTTTGGAACAATAATGTAAGTGAGAATAAGGAGAAAAGAGATGGAAAAAGAAAAAATTGCGGAACTTTTTATGAAAGGGATTGAATGTTCTCAGGTTGTAGCAGGGGCATTTGCAGAAGAACTGGGGATCACACAGGAAGAAGCATATAAGATGGTTGCAGGATTTGGCGGTGGAATGGGAATCGGTGAAACCTGCGGTGCAGTAGTTGGTGCAATGATCGTACTGGGAATGAAATTTGGACATTGTGATACAGAGCATATGGAACAGAAAGATATCATGAATGCCAAAAGAGCAGAGTTCCTGACAAAATTTCAGGAAAAATATGGTGTCTGTAGCTGTAAAGGATTATTAAAACATGATATTGCAGATCCAGAGGGCATGCAGAAGATACTGGAAGAGGGACTTTTGTTTGATTTCTGCCCGGAAATAGTAAGAGATACCATTGAAATATTGAATGAGGTTGTGTAATGAATGATATCATCAAAGATTTTCATGAGCTGACAGAGATTCCGGTATTTCAGGAGATGGTGCCGGATAAGAAGTATATGGATACAGAAGAGCATCTGGATGTATTGCAGATGAATATCGGACGGAAATGTAATCTACTTTGCAAACACTGCCATGTGAATGCCGGACCTGCAAGAACAGAAGAAATGTCAAAAGAAGTGATGGATGCCTGTCTTACATTTGCAAAGGAACAGAATATTGCAACGATAGATATTACCGGAGGTGCACCAGAGATGAATCCACATCTGGAATATCTGATAGAAGAAAGCAGTAGAATCTGTAACCATGTAATCATCAGAACGAATCTGGTCATATTATTGGAGGAAGAATATGAACAGCTAATGGAAGTGTATACAAAGAATAAAGTAGAAATTGTGTGTTCTCTTCCGTATTATCGTGCGGCAGAGATGGATAAGGTGCGCGGAGAAGGATCATTTGATAAGGCTATTGAAGTAATCAAACACCTGAATGCGATAGGATATGGAAGAAATCCAGAACTGGTATTGAATATGGTCTATAATCCGGCAGGTGCTTTCTTCCCACCTGATCAGGAAGCAATGGAAAAAGAATATAAGCAGAAATTGTTGCAGGATTTTGGCATTGAATTTAACAGCCTTTATACATTGTATAATAATCCAATGGGAAGATTCGGTGCATTTCTTCAAAGATCGGGAAATTTAAAGCGTTATATGAAAAAATTATTCGATGCATTCAATGCAGATACAGTGGGGGCATTGATGTGCAGGACGCAGATTTCCGTGGATTATGATGGACAGTTGTATGATTGTGATTTTAATCTTGCGGCAGGAATTCCGGTTGTTGGAAATCAGAAAATTTTTGATGTGACAGGAAAGCCATATCAGGTTCGTAAAATACGGATGGATAAGCATTGTTATGCATGCACGGCGGGAGCCGGTTCCAGCTGAGGCGGCGCAACGAGTTAGGCAGGCTGCCTGACAAATACTTCTGGAAGAAGAGCGTGTATTATGTTACACTAATGCAGTATGAACAATAATTATGCATGGAAATGTAAGAATATACAAAAGGAGAAAAGAATATGCCAGTTTTTGATTTTAATGCAACACCGGACGAGAAGAAACCAGCGGAATGTACATATACGGTAATCCGCTCTAATGAAAATGAAGCAACTATAGAAAAACCAATGATGATCCTGGATAATAAGCAATGTAAATGGGAACATCATTCCTGCGGCGTATTTACCAATCCGATCAAGAGGACATCATTCGAATTTCAGCAGGAAGACGGAACCGTAAGTGCAGACATCTTAAAGATCGATGCAAGGTTTGTAAGTCTGTTAAAATGGCTCGGAGAGAATCATATTAATGTGCGTCTCTCAGGAGAGAATACAGAAGAAGGATATGCAGTATACAAGATCCGCGAGATTGCATTTGGCGGCGGTACAAAGTTATCTGCAGAAGATGGATTCCTGCAATTTATGATCGAGCGTCTTCTGGCAAGTAATGCACCGGCAGAAGAGGAGAATGATGAAGATGAAGACGAAGCAGGAGATGATATGAAGCTTACCAGTCTTCAGAGTATCACAGACTTCATGAACTGTGCGGGAAGAACCCTTCCGGATAATATCCGCCTTTGGGCAAGACGTAATCTTGCCGTGGCACGTTCTCATGAAGTATCACCGGAAGAAAGACGTCATGCACAGAGAGCGCTTTCTATTATGATGAATGTACAGTGGAAGAGCAATTATTTTGAAGCGATCGATCCGGATGAAGCGCGCAGAATTCTTGATGAAGAACTTTACGGAATGGAGCGCGTAAAGCAGAGAATCATCGAGACCATAATCCAGATCAACCGTACACATACATTGCCGGCATATGGACTTCTGTTAGTGGGACCGGCAGGAACCGGTAAATCACAGATTGCCTATGCGGTGGCACGTATCCTGAAGCTTCCATGGACGACTCTGGATATGAGTTCGATCAATGATCCTGAGCAGCTGACAGGAAGTTCTCGTATCTATGCCAATGCAAAGACAGGTATCATCATGGATGCCTTTGCCATGGCAGGAGAATCAAATCTGGTATTCATCATTAATGAGCTGGATAAAGCAGCATCCGGAAAAGGAAATGGCAATCCGGCCGATGTACTTCTGACATTACTGGATAATCTTGGATTTACAGATAACTATATCGAGTGTATGATTCCGACCGTAGGAGTATATCCGATTGCGACTGCGAATGACAAGTCTCAGATCAGTGCACCGCTGATGTCACGATTTGCCGTGATCGATATCCCTGATTACACACCGGAAGAGAAGAAAGTGATTTTCTCCAAATTCGCACTTCCGAAGGTATTAAAGAGAATGAGCCTTAAGGAAGACGAGTGTATCATGAGTGAGGAAGGATTGGATGAATTGATCAAGTTATATTCTAATACATCCGGAATCCGTGATTTGGAGCAGGCGGCTGAACACATTGCGGCGAATGCCCTGTATCAGATTGAGGTAGATCATGTGAAATCTGTTACATTTGATGCAGAAATGGTAAGAAATCTGTTGAGATAATGAAAACTGCAAGAACAACATTTTTTACAAGAGATAAAAATTTTTATAAGACATTTTTCTGGTTGATGCTGGTTGTGGCACTTCAGAATCTGGTGGCTTACAGTGTGAATATGCTTGATAATATCATGCTTGGAAGTTACAGCCAGAATGCATTGTCCGGTGCGGCAACGGTGAACCAGATATTCTTTATTGTGAACCAGCTGGCATTGTCTATTGGAAATGCACTGGTAGCAATCTGTTCTCAGTACTGGGGAAAGCAGGAGACTGAGGAAATCCGGAAGCTGACAGGAGCAGCACTGGCACTCAGTATTCTGATCGCAGCAGTGGTCGTGACAGCCTGTACGTGCATGCCGGAGCGGCTCCTGGGAATATTTACGACGTCACCTGAGATTATTGCGGAAGGAAAGGCATATCTGGGACTCCTGAAGTGGACATTTTTACTTTTCATGATAAGTAATCTGCTGATTGCTATGCTTAGAAGTGTAGAGGTAGTGAAGATTTCATTTGTCATATCAGTAGTGTCATTGATCACAAATGGTTGTATCAATTACACATTGATTTTTGGACATTTTGGATTTCCGGAGATGGGGATCAAGGGAGCAGCAGTGGGAACGTTAACTGCAAGAATGCTGGAACTATTGATCATTGTGGTGTATGTGTGGAAGATAGATACGAAAGTCCGGTTATTTGACGTCAATTTGATCAGAATCATATTTGCGCCGGTGAATAGAAAGATATGGATGGCATTCTTAAAAGTTGCATTTCCAATCATGTGCTCAGGGATGATCTGGGCAATCTCAGTACCGATGCAGACGGCAATTCTCGGACATTTGTCCGCAGATGCAATTGCTGCAAATTCTGTATCCAGCACATTCTTCCAGTATCTGAAGGTGATCGTAATCGCCATATCATCTGCATCTGCAGTTGTGATCGGGAAAGATATCGGAGAGGGAGATATAGAAAGAGTAAAATCTGATGGAAGAACGCTTTCTGTGATTGATCTTCTGATCGGTGTAGTGCTTGCTTCTCTGCTATTTGTATTGAGAGGACCGCTGTTATCCATGTATAAACTGACAGATACGGCAGCAGTCCTGGCAGATCATTTCATTATGATCATGAGCATAGTTATGGTAGGAATGTCATATCAGATGCCGGTATCGGTAGGTGTCATTCAAGGCGGGGGAGATACAAAGTTCTCTATGTACACGAATCTGATCTCTACATGGGGGATCGTGATGCCGCTGTCATTTTTGGCGGCATTCGTGTGGAAACTCCCGGTGGAACTGGTCGTGGCTGCAGTGCAGTCGGATCAGTTGTTCAAAGGAATTCCGGTATTTTTACGATTTAGGAGCTATAAGTGGATTCACAAATTAACATAAAAAGAAGTATGGAATGGAAAGAATTTGAAACAACATTTTCGGTAAAATTAAATCAACAGCAAAAAGAAGCAGTACAGAGCACAAAAGGGCCGGTACTGCTTCTTGCCGTACCCGGATCAGGAAAGACCACGGTACTGGTGACACGTCTTGGTTATATGATCTACTGTAGGAATATTCCTCCGGAGAGCATACTTACGGTTACATATACGGTGGCAGCGACAAAAGATATGTCCGAAAGATTTGCAGTCCGTTTTGGCGAGGATATGGCAAAGAGACTGGAATTTCGGACGATCAACGGAATCTGCGCAATGATTATCCAGTATTACGGAAGACGGATCGGAAAGACACCGTTTGAACTTGTGAAGGATGAAAAGGCAACGACGGGGATGCTGATCAAAATCTGTCAGGATCATGGCATGGGATATCCGACGGAGAGTGATCTTAAGAATGTAAGAACGTTGATCACATATATAAAAAATATGATGCTGAACGAAGAAGAACTTCAAAAATTAGAGGAAGAGTCAGATATTCGGATTGCAGGAATCTACCGTGAATACTGTAGGCAGATGCGAGAACAGAAGCTGATGGATTATGACGATCAGATGTTGTATGCCTATAATATTCTGCGAAAAGATCCGGGTGTGCTTGCATATTTTCAAAATAGATATCCATATATATGTGTGGATGAAGCGCAGGATACATCAAAGATCCAGCATGCGATTATTGCGCTGCTGGCAGCCGGAACAGGCAATCTTTTTATGGTTGGAGATGAAGACCAGAGTATCTATGGATTCCGGGCGGCATATCCGGAGGCATTGCTGTCATTTGAAAAGAAGCATTCGGGAGCAAAAGTCCTTCTGATGGAAGAAAATTTCCGCTCAAATGCAAAGATTGTAGAAGCGGCAGATAAATTCATTCAGAAGAATACACTCCGACATGAGAAGCATATGAGAGCGGCAAGAGAAGCCGGAGCGGATATCCGGGAAATTTCTCTAAAATCGAGGAAAGCACAGTATGTGTATCTGATGAAAGCTGCACAGGAATGTACGACCGGAATGGCCGGCATGAGCGGATCGGAGGAACATAGGGGCAGGGCAGATGCTTCGGTGACGGAGACAGCAGTTCTGTACAGGGATAATGAGTGTGCGATTCCACTGATCGATCTGCTGGAAAGAAAGAATATTCCGTATCGCATGCGGAATGCAGACCTTTCCTTTTTTACCCACCGGACGGTTCTGGATGTACAGAATATCATCCGGTTTGCAATGGATCCAAAAGATACGGAACTGTTCATGCAGATCTATTACCGGCTGAAATTGTTCTTTAACAAGAAAGATGCATTAAGATATGCACAGATCAGTCAGGAGAAAGATATGGAGGTGCTGGATGCGGCATTAAAATACGGCAATCTGGAGAAATATCAGGAAGATAATATCCGTAATCTGAAACGGCAGATGGTACGTATCTTAAATATGCCGGGGGATGAGGCTGTCAACCAGATCCTGACATATATGGGATATCAGGATTATCTGAAGAAAATGGGCATGAATGCCAACAAACTGGAGACGGTCAAGTTGATCGGAAGCAGGGTAGAATCTCCGGAAAAATTACTGGAACGACTGGAAGAACTGAGAACGATCATTCAGGAAAAAGTATCAGATAAGGATTGCCCGTTTATTCTGTCTACCATGCATGCAAGTAAAGGACTGGAATATGATACTGTCTATCTTCTGGATGTTATGGATGGGATATTGCCGGAAAAAGTACTGGCAAATCCGCGGACGGCATCAAAGGAAGAACTTGAAACTTATGAGGAAGAAAGAAGACTCTTCTATGTAGGTGTGACCAGAGCAAAGAATCAGCTGAATGTATTTACGACGAATAAGCCGTCCAAATTCTGCAGTGAGTTGCTGGGAAAGAGGAATCTGAGAGAGAATCAGCAAAAAGAATATGCAGGAATAAAAAAATGGGGAGATTATAGTCCGGCGGGAACATATGGCATAAAGGGAAATGGAATGTATCATGGATATGGCACCGGGCATGGATCTCAGAAGCAACCTGGAAAAAGCTATCAGGAACTTGCGGATGCACTTGGTGAAGGCATGATTGTAAAGCATAAGAAATTCGGTGAGGGCGTCGTTGTAGACATGGAAGGTGAGCACATCCGTATCCAGTTCGGAGACAATGTAAAGAACATGGATCTGAAAGTTCTGGCAAGACTTGGGATGCTGGAAATATAAGAATAAAAAATGACCAATAGTCAAAAATTGTATTGACTGTTGGTTTTTTTTGATGTATATTGCAATTAGATACAAAAAATGACCAATAGTCAAAAATGATGATAAGAGTAAGAAGAAATAAAAAAGGATGTAAAAAAATGGTCATAAAAGGAGGGGCGGTTATGAATATGGTTGCATTTGGTAAAAAGGTAGTGAAGTTCAGAATTCCGATACTGATCATCAGTATCTTACTCTTGATTCCGGCGGGACTTGGATATGTGAATACAAGAGTCAATTATGATGTGCTGACATATTTACCGGAAGACATTGAGACGATGCAGGGTCAGGATATCCTGGTAAAAGACTTTGGAACCGGTGCTTTTTCAATGTTTATCGTGGACGGAATGGAAGATAAAGATGTATCGGCATTGAAAGCAAAGATCGAAAAAGTAGATCATGTGCAGAAGGTTCTGTGGTACGATTCACTTGCAGATATCAGCATGCCGAAGAGCATGATGCCGAAAGATGTCTACGAAGTATTCAATTCAGATACGGGCACGATGATGGCAATCTTCTTTGATGAGGGTACTTCTTCCGATGGAACGATGGAAGCAATCGGGGAGATCCGTAAACTGGCCGGAAAGCAGTGTTTCTTAAGTGGTATGTCTGCAATTGTTACGGATACGAAGAACCTGGCTGAGGAAGAGACACCGTTATATGTACTGATCGCAGTTGTTCTGGCGGTGATCGTATTAGGACTTACGATGGATTCGTATTTTATCCCGTTACTTTTTATGCTGAGTATCGGAATGGCGATCATTTATAATCTGGGAAGTAACTATTTCCTAGGAGAGATTTCCTATATTACGAAAGCGTTGGCGGCGGTACTGCAGCTTGGCGTTACACTTGATTATTCCATTTTCCTGATGCACAGTTATGAGGAGCAGCAGGCAAGATATAACGGAGACAAAGAGCGTGCAATGGCACATGCGATATCCCAGACATTTTCATCCGTAATCGGAAGTTCCGTTACAACGGTAGCCGGATTTATCGCATTGTGCTTCATGACATTTACGCTTGGTATGGACATCGGTGTGGTTATGGTAAAAGGTGTCGTCCTCGGCGTGATCGCCTGTGTGACAATCCTTCCATCCATGATCCTGTGCTGTGATAAATGGATCACGAAGACCATGCATAAGCCGTTTCTTCCGGACATCGGAAGGATATCGGATAAAGTTACAAAACGGTATATGATCTATGTGATCATTTTCCTTGTACTTTTATTCCCGGCAATCTATGGAAATAATCATACATCCGTTTATTACAATCTGGATGAGACGCTTCCAAAGGATCTTCCGAGTATCATTGCAAATGAAAAACTGAAGGAAGATTATGACATGAACACGACACACATGATCCTCGTGGACAGTTCGGTTGAATCCGCAGATGTGGCAAAGATGATCAACAAGATGGATGATGTGGATGGTGTCAAATGGGCACTTGGCCTGGACGCGCTGATCGGACCGGCAATCCCGCAGAGTATGATCCCGGATTCCGTAACTGAGATGCTGAAGAATGATAAGTATCAGCTGCTTCTGGTCAATTCAGAGTATAAGGTTGCATCGGATGAACTGAATGCCCAGATTAAAGAACTGAATAAGATTCTGCACAAATATGACAAAGGCGGTATGCTGATCGGTGAAGGACCGCTGACGGCAGATCTGATCGACATTACAGATACAGATTTTAAGACGGTCAGTGTGGTATCAATCGGTATCATCTTTGTGATCATATTAATACTGTTCAAGTCTATTTCACTTCCAATCATTCTGGTTGGCGTGATTGAATTTGCTATCTTTGTAAATATGGGAATTCCATATTATACAGGAACGAAGCTGCCATTCGTTGCATCGATTGTTATCGGCACGATCCAGCTTGGATCTACCGTAGATTATGCGATCCTTATGACGACAAGATATAAGAGAGAACGCAATCACGGAGCAGAAAAATATGATGCGATCACAACTGCACACCGCACATCGGCACAGTCGATCATGGTAAGTGCACTGAGCTTCTTCGCAGCAACGATCGGTGTCGGATTGTATTCGAATATTGATATGATCAGCTCACTGTGTATCTTGATGGCGAGAGGTGCGATCATCAGTATGATCGTGGTTATCTTTGTATTGCCGTCGATGTTTATGGTATTTGATAAAGTGATCGTGAAGACGAGTAAGGGATTTTTGCCATAACTCTGGGACCACGGGGACGTGAAAAAATGGCTTTTTTTACTGTCCCCGTTGGCATCCGGTAATCAAATATACAAAGCCGGAATGTAAAGGCCGGAAGGATAAATATATTGTCATGATTATGCAAACATGCTACAATATGACTTTGAACTGGTTCGCAAACCTCCCAGTATAAAAAACTAGGCAAAGTACATAACATGTATGATTACTTTTGTTTATGGGGGTTCTGTAAGCAAAAGTATTTTTTTGCCTTTTGAATTGCAGTGTATTCGTAAGGAGCTGCCAGTGGTAGGTCCTGTAGAAGATTGAGAAAGGAAAAGAAAAATGAAAAAAAGAAAAGTAATTATTGACTGTGATCCGGGTATCGATGACAGCCTGGCTATCATGCTGGCATTGCAGTCGGAAGAACTCGAGATAGTTGGAATCACCATTGTATGCGGGAACTGTCCGGTAGAGATGGGATTCGGAAATGCGAAAAAAGTGCTGAAGCATATGGGAAGGTTAGATGTTCCTGTCTATATAGGCGTAGAAAAACCGCTGCGCCGGGAGTATGTCAACGCACTTGACACGCATGGAGAAGATGGACTTGGTGAAAGCTTTTTACCAGAAGTAGAAGGATTCCGTCAGGAGATGGGAGCAGTGGAATTCCTTGCATCAAAGCTGAAAGAAGGACACATTTCCGTAATAGCACTTGGACCGATGACGAATCTTGCAACATTGCTCGAACAAGACAGAGTTGCGTTTGATCAGATCGAAGAATTCGTGTCTATGGGCGGAACGTTCAAAAGCCATGGAAATTGTTCGCCGGTAGCGGAATACAATTACTGGTGTGATCCGGATGCGGCAGCGAAAGTATATGATGCAATGTATCAGAATGGACGGAAGATCCATATGATCGGTCTGGATGTGACGAGAGAAATTGTTCTGACACCAACGATTCTTGAGTATATGTGCCGGATAAATGCAAAAAGAGGTGTATTTATTAAGAAGATCACAAAGTTTTATTTTGATTTTCACTGGCAGTGGGAACACATCGTCGGATGTGTGATCAATGATCCTCTTGCTGTAGCATATTTTATTGATCCTTCGATCTGTGAAGGATTTGAATCCTTTGTCCAGATTGAGACAGAAGGGATATCACTGGGGCAGTCGGTTGTCGATTCGATGAATTTTTACCGGAAAGAACCGAATGCAAAAGTACTGACACAGGTAGATACATATCGTTTTTTCGAAATGATGCTTTCGAGAGTACTGGAAGTAGAACCTGAGAGTCTGGATATTTTGGAAAATGTATTATAAGTGAGGAGAAGTAAGTCATGAAAAAAACATCAACATATAGAGTATCAACATATAAAATCTGCATCGTTGCATTTGCAATCTGCATTAATCTGGTCGGAGGACAGATTGCATTATTTCTGAAGCTTCCAATTTACCTGGACAGTATCGGAACCGTATTCATTGCATCCACATTAGGCCCGATTTATGGAATGCTTCCGAATGTGATCAGTGGTCTGTTCATGGGAATGACGGTTGACGTATATTCTTTATACTATGCACCTGTCGGTATCATTCTTGGTCTGGTGACAGGTCTGGTATATCAGAAATATAAGCCGAAAAAATGGTGGATATTTGTGGCAGCGCTGGTAATTACATTACCGTCAACCATTGTAAGTTCCTGCATTACGGCATTCTTATTTGGCGGGATTACATCATCAGGTTCTACGGTTCTGGTGCAGCTTCTTGCCAAAACCCCGATGGGAATGGTAGGAGCATGCTTTGTGGTTCAGTTCTTTACAGATTATATTGACCGTGTGATCTGTCTGTTCGTGGTAAGCGCGCTTACAAAGGCACTGCCAAGGAATATGATGGAGAGATTATAAGGTGACCTTATAAGGAAAATTTGTAGAGAAAAGTTCATAAAGGCGATTATATAGAGGAAAATTTATAGAGAAATTAAAAAGAGAACTTATAGAGGGGAAGGTAGAAAGTGAATGTATTGATAACAGGTACAAGTTCCGGAATTGGAAAAGGGTGTGCGAAATATTTTCTGAAAAACGGACATAAAGTTTATGGATTTGACCGGAAAGAATCTACAATAGAACATCCGGATTATAAGCATTATTGTCTGGACATCCGTGATAAAGAGCTGTATCCAGAACTTCCGCCCATGCAGATCGTGATCAACAACGCAGGTGTACAAAATGAAGATGATATTGATATCAATCTGAAAGGAACCATTGCGGTCACAGAACATTACGCAGTACAGCCGGAGATCCGATCTGTGATTATGATTGGATCTGCAAGCGGCCATACCGGATCGGAATTCCCGGAATATGCGGCAAGTAAAGGTGGGGTCCTTTCATATACCAAAAATGTTGCGATGAGAATTGCTCCGTATCAGGCGACCTGCAACAGTCTGGATTTCGGCGGAGTGATGACAGAGTTAAATAAACCGGTGATGGAAGATGAAAAACTGTGGAATGCGATCATGGATCTGACTCCTTTAAAACGCTGGATGAGTGTGGAAGAAGCTGCAGAATGGATTTATTTTATGGCGGTGCAAAACAGATTCTGCACAGGCCAGAATATTCTGATCGATGGACTGGAAGCAGGAAACAGTAATTTTATATGGCCGGAGTAGAGATCAGATAAAACCATAGAGAACGGTGTAGAAAAGAGGTATAGAACATGGAGTTTAAATACTGTAAATTAGAAATATTTCTCCCGCCGACGCATCTGGAAGTTGTGCAGAAAGCACTGCAGGAGGTTGATGCGGGACATATCGGGAACTATGATTCGTGCATGTCGGTAAGTCCGGTAACGGGTTACTGGCGTCCGCTTGACGGATGTGATCCGTATATCGGAACCAACGGTGAGATCAGCTGCGAACCGGAGTTGAAGGTGGAAGTAACAGTGTATACAGAAAATGTCGATAAGACGATTGAAGCCGTGAAGAAGGTACATCCGTATGAAGAACCGGTGATCAATGTGATACCGCTATGGAGAACAAGCTTTTAAGTCTGGAGTATATAAGTAAAGCCGTTGATGCTAATTTTTGTGGTTACAGCACTTCAATGCGCCTTGGAAGGAGGAGAACGCATATGTCAGAAAGAAATCATGAAGTTATAAAAAGTCAGCAGCTTTTAGATGAATATGGCAATATTGCGGAGCCGGGCTGGTCGAGAAAGCAGTTGCAGCAATATTCAAGAACACAGATCAAAGCACCAAAGTTCCGGATCAAAGAATGGGACTATTATCTTGTAGTGGGTGATGATTGTGCTGTGGCATTTACACTTTCAGATGACGGTTATGTGGGATTGCAGTCTGTGTCTCTGCTTGATTTTTCGGGAGAACCGTGGGAACATACGGAGACAAGAATGCTGGCATAATTTTAAGGAACAATGGGAAGTTGCCGATTTTTTACAAAAGAAATCTTGACAGTAACATTGAATGCTGTACAATAATGTTAACAGAACCCACCACGCCTCTGATTTTTATGCGCAACCCGGTGGGACTTTTTATTTGTGGATTATTTTATGTATCAGTATCCAAAACAATCATTAACAATAAACAAGGTGATTTATACCAAGTCCTTGAATATGCGAGAAAGCGTGATATTCAAGATGTTTATTTGCTTTACCCAATGTACAGGTACGAGGAAAAAGAGAAAGAATTTCCTGTGGCGGTGAGTGAAAGTCCTAGCGGAGATATAAATGTTCATTTTATAAGAATGCCGTTTATATTTGAAGAGGACGAAGATAGAACAAGGCAGCAGTTAACTGATGTTATAAAGGTTGTATTTAGTATACAGAAGGATCACTATTATGAATAATGAAGCTGAAATAAATGTTGAAATACCTGAGATAACAGCAATGTTTGTAGGGACAAAAGGAAAATACGGATTTGCTCAGGTCGTTGACGATTTTCCAAATGCTAAGGAAGTCCGAATATTAACATATAGTAGAATAGGTTATGGAAATAATAATCTTAAACTGAGAGAATTACAAACACTATCACCTGAAACAAAATTATGTATTATTGTTGCATTACCTGGATTAAAGAATCCAAAGATTGATGGTCAGTATGAACATAACCAGTTTAGAGAGGACTCCATCGTGATGGAATTGGGTAAAATCAAGCAACAATTTGATATAAGCCAATATTCGTCAAAGGATGTAGAAATGTATGTCTGCTTTAAAAATCATGCCAAGTTAATTGGGACGGAAAATGTTCTTTATATTGGTTCTGCAAACTATTCTGATAATAGCGTTCAAAATTATGAAGCAGGTATGATTATAAGGGATAAGTCTGTTATAAAGGAGATTTATGAAAAATATTTTGATGAAATCGTGGCCGTTAGGTATTATGCAGATGAATACGATACTATCAGATTGAAAATATTATCAATTGCTGAGGGCTTAGAAAATTTAAAAATGGATATTGATATCTTTATATATTATTTTGAGGATAGGGCTGAAAATGCAGACAATATGAAGAAAACATATATGATGCTCTTGAATAAGATGAAGGAAGTTATTATGCAACTTGAATCTTGTGATGGAAAGCTAATGGAAACTGTATTATCAGATATATGTGGAGTGCAAAATGTTATGGAGGATATAAGTCGCCAGATCTACGATGCATTTGATTCAGGATATGAAAAACAGATAGAGTTTTTTGCGGATTATTATGAGGAGTATCATAAGGAAAGAATGGGTGTTAATTCTTGTGACTCATGGATTGACGAGGACACACCATATATTTTGTTAAGTGAAGAAGTGGAGCAGGAATATTATGTTTCTGAATATTGGACCGATGAATTGAAAAAAAAATATGAGGTGGTAGAAACAATAAGAGAGATAGATGATTTGATAAAAATAATCAATGGACTTGTTGTCGAATTGAATAAAAGCCCATATGAATTATTTGAGTCTGAACTTGTTCAAGTGGGGACGGATAAAAATGCATTAAAATAAAAAGATGATAGGAGTAACATTCTATACAATTTTTTATTATGAACAGTTAAGAGATTTTTTGTTTTGTTTATTGGATAGAATAAAGGAGAAAGGAAAATGGGAATACCTGGAATACAAGAATTGTATAACCAAATATTGGGATATTTGTTAGAATGCAGGCAGGATACTCTTGTTTCTATTCGAAAAGCTATGCAGGAGTATTTCTACATATCGGAAGACGATGTTTTTGTAAATGAAAAGCATGAAGGCAAGTATACCTTGCCCTATTTTGAAGTGGTTTGCAAAAAGTGTAGTAATTAACAAGAAAAATACAATGCTCGAAAAAGCCGATAAAATCTTGCAAAACTCGGCATTATAGGGCATTTCAGAACAGGAGAATTTTATGATTAGAGTACTTTTCATTTGCCACGGCAGGACTGTGGAAACGCAGTAAAATCGGTACTTTATGGGGCAAAATGGGGCAGATTTTTGCACTTGTAGTAGTTGGAGACTATGGTAATACTACGAATGGAAAGATGAAAAACAGGAAATGTAGATAATCGTTAAAATGTGAGGAGTAATCGTTAAAAAAATGAAACAGCATCCGCCATTACCGCCGTCAAGATATGAGGTTGGCATCTATTGCCGTGTCAGCACTGCAAGCAAAACGCAGGTCGTGAGCGCAGGTCATCAGATAACCGTAAGAATTTAATGCGGCTCCTGGACGATTGCAGAGCCGGGAGAGTGACTCTTGTGTACACCAAGTCCATCAGCCGATTTGCCAGAAACACGGTGGATGTTCTGACTATTGTTTGGGAACTGAAAAAGGTGGATGTCCCGGTCTACTTTGAAAATGAGCAGCTGTATTCCTTTGACAAGGAAGCGGAACTTGCAATCAGCCTTCATGGAGCCATTGCCCAGGGCGAGTCTGAGAACAAGAGTGAGAACAGAATCAGCATGTATCAATCGTCTTATGGCACTTGAAGGGGCAATTCGTGGAGTAAAGAAAAACCAATTACCTGATGATATAAAAGCAGATTTGAAAGATTTTTATCAGTTGAAAAAGAAATAAGAAAACCGGGATTTGGAGGTATTATGGACAAGAAAAAGTATTGGATAATCCGATTGTTCTTTGTGCTTTTTACAATGTCCGTATCTGTTGCAATACTTCCTTGTGGAATAATAAAAGTTCACAGCTTATTTGGTGAGATAACCACATATATATGCTTAACGACGATATCCACAAAGCGATTATTTCAGAAGAATTGTGGAATCAGGTGCATAAAAAAGACAGGTAACCGGTGCCAAGACTGTATAATATTAAGCAGGAAAAGATATCCGGTGATAATGTGTATCAGTTCTTATTATTCTTCGATAATCTGTACGACTGATTTACAGATATGGAGAAGAAGATATTTATGAAGAGCTTCCTCGAGGAAGGAAATATCTATGAAGCAGAACAAGAGGATGGCAGGATTTTAAGAAGTCTCAAGTTCCGTTTTTATAAATGTCAACATTAAAATGTACATTTTTGATCATTTAAGAATGTACATTTTTGCTATTCTTCCTCTTGATCGGTATATTTTTTCAATCGATAGGATTTTCCCGTGATGTTTACCACATGTGCATGATGTAACACTCGATCAAGGATTGCATTTGCGATCACTGGATCAAAAAATACATCATCCCATGAATTAAAGTTGATATTTGTGGTAATGATCGTACTTCTTTTTTCATATCGCTTGTCAATCAGTTGGAAAAACAGCTTTGCATCATCTTTTTCAATCGGAAGATAACCAAGCTCATCAATGATCAGCAGCTTATATTTGAAAAAGTGTTTTAATCTTGCTTCTAGACGATTCTCCAGTTTTGCTTTTTTTAGTTGCATGATCAGATCATGGCATTTGATAAAATATGTACTGTAACGTTTTTTTGCTGCAGTTACTCCAATCGCAGTGGCAAGATGTGTCTTACCTACTCCGCTCGGACCTAAAAACACGATGTTTTCAGCATTTTCCAGAAATCTTAAAGTTGCAAAATCCTTGATCTCTTCCGGATTGACGGATGGCTGAAATTCAAAATCAAAGTCACGGATTCCTTTTTGATGAGGGAAAGCTCCGACTTTTACCATGGAACGGATCATGTTTGCTTCTTTAAAATCAATCTCATAATTCGTTAGTTTACAGAGACCTTCCGTAAATGATAATGGTGACGAAGTGATCAGATCGATCACTTCATCAAGATGAAGATCCATCTGATTCAGCTTCAGATACTCAAGGTTTTTCTTTAATTGTACATATGTGCTATTCATTTTTAAACATTGCTCCTATCTGTGTCAGGTTTTCTTTTGCGATCTTTTCAATATCCATTGTCTGCTCTTTGAACGTCTGTTTACTGATAGCAACATAATGATCGTGTGTATAATTAAGTTTTTTTGCACTGATCGGATGTATCACGATCAGTTCTGTGTTATAATACACATACAGATAATTATCATATACCTGTAATACCAGACGTTTTCCAAGATATTTTGGTGGTACGGAATATTGATTGGAACGATAAGTGATCATACAGGATGAATTCACTTTTACAGTTGTATGGGTCATCTGATAAGGCTTTCTTATCACATTGCGTGGAAGTGGTGATAAGTGAGCCTTTTCTTTTTGAAGATACATCACAGGGATCCTTCCGGTTCCTGGGTGTACCGCATGATTGATCCGTTCATTCAGTTTATGGACCAGTTGATTGAGCTCATGATAATCGAGAAGTCCGTTATAAGCATAGAGTTCATCGAGCAGTTTCATCGGAGCTTCTACTTTTGCTTTTGTCTGAGGCCGTGCAACAATACAGGGTCGTACCTTAAATCCATAATCTGAAGCAAACTGGGCAAAGCGTGGATTCACTTTTCCTTTACTGTAAGCAGTCCGTGGCTGATCCATGACCGTCTTCATGTTATCTGTCAGAAGTTCTTCAGGGACTCCACCGAATGTTTCAAAGGCATCATCGATAAAGGAACATAAGATATCCTGTGTTTTCGATAATGATAATCTGTAAACACGAAACCGAGATGATGACAGCAGCAATACAAAGATGTTGATATCGATCCATTCACCGGATTTTAACAGAAACTTTATGGATTCTTTCCAGTCCAGCTGTGCCTGTTTCCCAAGAGGAGTTTCAAAACGCAGATGAGATTTCTTTTTGATATGTCGCTTCTGCCTTCGTTCAAAATAAGACTGGAATTCCGAATGCTGGCTGATATATCTGCGGAAACTTGACTGGGCACAGGAAAGCCCGTGATTATCTTTTAAGAATTGCCATAAAACGCGTTTATAATAGAAAATCTGCTGGTTTTCATCGGAAAGAAGATCTTTGATGATATCATAATAATCATCAATGCAAGATGAACGCCTGCGGGCTGTTGGTTTTTCATATCCTTTTAGATATTTATCAATCGTCCGTCGATCTTTTCCCAGCTCTCTGGCAATCTGACTTTTATTAATTTTCAATGTACTGTCCTCCAAAAAAGGTTTTAGTTTTACCAGATCCCTTAAAGAATTGATCTGAATGTCACTAATAATCTTTGGTGTATATATCATAATAAATTCCTCCGTAGAGAATTTATTATAATGTGATTTTGTACATTTTTAAATGATCATTTCTGTACATTCTTATATTAGCATTTATACGTTTTCCTGTATTTTTCAATGAACAGGAATTATATGAACTTGATTGGGATAATGAAAGTACCGTTGAATCTGTGCTCCTTATGAGACGGGCAAAGCGGTAAATGAACAGAGTTTGGAGAGAAAAAACGTATGAATCAAATTGTTTCGTTGTTTATGTTTAGTTGTGGTGATTATGAGAAAGTAAAACAGGATGTATGGGAAGAAAACTGGAAAGCCATGCGGCTGTATTCTGTTGTGGCGTTTGTTGCTTCTTGGGGAAAAAACTGGTTGTATACAGCTTTTTTGCCGCGCTGCTGCTGTTCGGCATTATTACGGGAACGCTGATTACACCGGAGGAGCTCACTGTCAACTACATTGTGTTCATGATGACAGCGCCGCTGCTGTTTACCGCCAGAACGGCGGTCATGAATGGGCTGATTCTGAGCAGTATGCTGCTCTATATCGGACTTGCTTTCTTTGCGCATCACAACCCAATTCTATCCAAAAACCTAGTGAATGTTATTCTGTACGGGGTGCTGAGTGTGCTTCTGACTGCCATGATGATGCGAAGCAAGCTCCAGAGAATCCTGTACCATAAGGAAAAGGAAACGTTGGAAGTCAGCAAGCACGAATCGCAGGAACGAATCCTGAATTACGAGAGATTCCTTACGGACATGGTTCGGTATGCCGCTTCAGAAGAAAATCCGGACAAAGTACTGAATCAACTGGTGGAGTATATCGGACAGCGTGTGACCGCCGATCGAGCGTACATCTTTGAACAGAATGACCGCGGAACGTTTGACAACACCTACGAGTGGTGCAAAGCGGGCATATCCAAAGAAAAAGATAACTTGCAGGATGTGCCGTATGAAGGCATCATTGAAACATGGTTTGCACAATTTCAAGAATCCAACAATGTCATCATCCATGACATTGAAGAATGCAAAAAAACAAGCGAAGCCATCTATGAACGGCTGAAACCTCAGGGTGTCAATACCCTTGTGACAGGGCCAATCAAAATCAACGGCAAGATGGTCGGATTCTACGGTGTGGACAATCCTCCCGAAGAGAAACTGCATGAGATCTCGAATCTGATAGATATGATCGAGTTTATGATCTCTTTTATGATAAGACTGCGCGATAATGCAGATGCACTGGAGCACAGTGCATTATATGACCAGCTCACAGATTGTAAAAACAGAAAAGCACTGGATTGGGCGTACACAGAAAAGCTGGAGAAGTACTTTCCCCTGGCGGTTGTCATGTGCGACATAAATGGCCTAAAGGAAATAAATGACCCAAAGGACATGACGCCGGTGATAAATTCATTGTGCAGACCGCACAGACGCTGAAATCTGTGTTCGGAAAGCGTCATGTGTATCGGTTTGGCGGAGATGAGTTCATTGCGGTTCTGCCAAACATCACACATCAGGCGTTTCAGAAACTACTGGAAACGGCAAAAAGCCAACTGGGTGCTACCGCGTCCCTCGGTACGACGATAAGCGGCACAAAGGACACGGATTTTGAGTCACTTCTGAAAGCCGCAGATGCGGAAATGTATGAAAACAAGAAGCAATACTACATCGTGACAGGAAAAGATCGGAGAAAGCACAGCTTGTGAGAGGGAAAGACCGTGAACCTGATAATTGAATTATAAAAAAAAGGAAGAGATATTGACCCTGGCGCGTTGATATCTCTTTTTTCGTGAAAGAAAAGACTACTCTGCAATTGTCCATAAAATGAAGAGTAGCCTGATCCAATGCCCGGATGGAGGGTGATGCATCTTCTGTATTTAGGGGGTGCATTAGGGGGGTGCAATCGTTTCCTTGTATCAAAATGGTGGCTGCGATGAACCTCGTAACTACGAATTTGCTACAATTCAACGCATTATGATAGTAGGAAAAGGGCAGAACATGCGGTGTTTCAGCATTTTTGAGCGGGAATTTGGCATCAGGTGGGATATTGGGTTTAATCCTATTTTAGAGAGAGAAGAGCTAGTTGCATACCCTTTTAACGATATATGGCGAATCGTTAAAAGATACGGGAGCGGAGTTTTGTTTTTTTAGAAAAAAGTGACATATTTTTCTTTCACAAGACATATATATTATAGAGGGGGTGTTTGCGATGAAGCGAAGGCAAATTACAGCAGATGAAAGATGGAAGGTGTACATAAAAGATAACGGCACTTGTCAGATATGCGGAAAGCCACTGACATACGAGGAGATGACTATTGATCATATCATTCCGCTGGCTCATGGCGGAGTAAATCAGATATCTAATTTTCAATGCGCATGTAGATCATGTAATCAATTCAAGCAAAATTTTTCCCAAACAGAATTTTACGAAATGATAACAGAGATATATTGGTATCAGACCAAAATGAAATGCGGAGCAGACTTTACGGAAAAGTTGAATAGGCTATTGCTGGCAAAGTGATAAGCTGGACCGGGACAGGAGAAAATACGTGATGAAAAATAGAAAATTGAAAGTATATGAAACAGAATACCAGATTAATAATTCGGATGGTTTTTGGTATTGTAGGAAAAAAGTGTTTCTATACCGCAGATTCGATTGCAAGGAAAATGGTTACAAGAATGTGGTTTTGAACCCGGGAACCGGGTGCATGTTCAATGTGAACGTGGTAAACTGATTATAACCATTGATTGATTCTATGAGTAAGGGGAATATTATGGAACAGAAAGAAGAAGTTGTTGAGGAAAAATTATATAAGGTTATTCGCAAAAAAGATAATCATCAGAATACGAAAATAAATGAGGACGGTTCAAGGGCTGCACTTCAGTTTACGGAAGAAAATGATATGGATGGTCCATTAAAAATTATCGAGGCCACAGATGAGGAAATTATTCAGCGTGGAAAGGAATTAGATTGCGAAGGGAGAACTTGGAAAGAGATTATTTGGGAAGATATTATCATTCCGAATTCAAAGGATGTGATAGATCAATTACTTAAAATAGGATACCGACATTTTGAAATATGGATGGAAGAGACTGCGGTACCAGTGGCAAAAGAAAAGTCTAAGATATTTATTCAAAATGCGGGAGATATTTTTTCTGGTGTCAAGGCAGCCCTGAGAGGCGAAGAACCAAAAGCATTAAGGCTGATAAAAGAGACACAAGAAAAAGAGCAGTTGTCAATAGAATGCGATTCGGTTCCAGAACCCCAAATAGAAGATGACGGTAACAGTGAAAAAATATTAATGTCGGCGCAAGAAATAGAAGAGGTAGTTGCTCAGGCAAAACAAAGTGCAGAAATATTAGTTGTTTGTATTAATTTGTTGCGTAATACTGTAGTATCGGATACAGTTCTGACAGAAGAACAGAGATTAAACTTACAGAGCCAATTAGAGAGTTTAACAACGACAGATATTTTTGAAAAAATAGATTTATTGTTGGAGGATAAAAATAAAGGGATTTTGGACCCTATGTCGCTTCAGATTTTAAAAGCATTTAGACAGGAGAAATTTCTTGTCAATGGAAAAGCAGTCTCTATAAGAAGTTACATAGAATAGTAATCAGGGATTTATAAACAAGACTACATAAGATGAGGCTGCAAGTGGAGCAGCCTCATACAAATAGGTTCATTTATTATTGGATAAGAGTAACAGCATTCGATCCAAAATAGAAAGTATCTCTCCGGTTTCACGGCGTTTTGTAAAAGTTCCATTATTGAAATAATCTTCTCGGAGAATCATAGAAAAGAGGGCGCAGCAGAGATCGTAGTCAGCTCCTGGTAAACGTTTCAGTTCTTCGTCATAATTTACAGGTTCGGTGATGAGATAGTCGCCGTAGTTGTATTTCATATCCCCGATTTTCTCCAATGTCTCACGGCAATTATCTAAAGAGATAGAATTTGAATCCTGGAGGTTTTGGAGAAATCTATATTTTTCTGAGTTTGTCATGATTTCCCTTTCTTGTCAGTGTACATTGTATAGTAGACATTATAACACAGAATAATTGGAAAAAGTAAATTAACCAATCTGTAGACTCTCTTTTTGGTAGGTATGGTGAATTGCTATATCGCAGCATTCTGGTATAGTCATATAACTGAAAAAACCTCGGAAGGGAGAATGAAAATGCGAAAAAAGCTAGATATTATATGGGAAAAAAGTACATTGTGGGAATCCGTGGAAAAATGGGTGGTTAAGTATTTGAAAGAGAACCATGCCGAATATCAGGAGATGCAGATGCAGTCAATGCATTTGGTAGAAGATACCCCGGCACTGTGGAAGCTGATGAATGATTCGAATGGTGTAACTCTGGATGAGAGGGATCATGAAGCTCTACATAAATATTTCGAGATTGAAAACGGCAGGCAGACATTTGAACTTGAATATTATTTTTTCGCGGGACAGATGATGGCTTTTTTTTATGGGAGCATGCTGGCACAGTTAAAAAAAGAGTTGTTGGGAGAGGAGTCAGAAATTTCCTCACATTTAATCGAGTTGATTACAGGTATTCGTTCCGATGAACTGGAAAAACAGCTACAGGAAGAAAGTGAGGAATACCAAGAATGCATCAGAGAAGAAACGGAAAGTGAGGCAGAGTTGAAGAAATTAAATTTATCATCAAAAGAGTGGAAATTGGTTGATCGTTATGTGACGGCAGTTAATAATCGCTGGCTATGCTGCGGAGATTATCTTTATCAAGCTGGCATGAAAGATGTGATGTTGCTTTTGGAAAATAAGTGAAGGTATATAATGTGTGAAGCAGTTTAAATAAGGAATGGTAATAGACAAGAGAAATCTATCGAAAGACTGATACTATCTTGTCTATTTTTATCTCTATAAAAAATTAACCAAAAAAGGTTGACAAAATTGAAAATTGGAATATAATAAAATTAACCTGATCAGGTTAAGGAGGAAATGCTATGACAACGAGCTTAGGAAGGTTCTTGAGGGAACTTAGGTTGGATCATGGAGAAAAATTAAAAACGATGGCAGAAAGACTGGGAGTTTCATCAGCTTTTTTGTCTGCCGTAGAAAATGGCAAAAAGAAAATGCCGGATGGATGGAATGAAAAACTGGCTGGTTTGTATAATCTTTCTGAAGTACAGAAAGAAGAGTTACAAGTAGCTGTTATTGAATCTGGAGAAACTGTAGAGTTAAATATTAAAAATGCATCAATGGGAAATCGTGAGCTTGCTATTTCCTTTGCGAGACATTTTGATACTCTGGATGAAGAAACAAGCCGGAAAATTTTTGATATCCTGAAGCGGAAGGGCAAGGAGGAGTAGTTTGACGGAATATATTGTTGAACCAAAATCCAGACTTCAGCTTAGGGAACTTGCAAGAATGCTGAGAAGGTATCTGAAACTGGAAAATGAGAAGTATTTTCCAATTACAGAATTACTGGACGTACTGGCAGAAGTCTTTGATAATTTTAGCTATGAGGTTGTCGAAGATAGTGAGTTACCAATTGGCACTCATGCAGATACGGATGTGCGAACAGGACATATCCGTATCAAGGAAAGCGTGTATGATGGAGCTTGCGATGGTGTCGGAAGAGACAGAATGACAATTGCACATGAACTCGGACATTTCTTTACATTATGTTTTTGTGGCTTCAAGCTGGAAAGAAATTTCTCACGAAGAGAGGTAGAAGTCTTCCGTGATCCTGAGTGGCAGGCGAAATGCTTTGCAGGAGAGTTACTGGTGGCAGAACATCTTATGAAAGGATGTTCTATAGAAGAAATTGTTTCGGAATGTGGTGTGTCTTATGATGCGGCACGCTGCCAATATAAACACATCAATCGATAGGGGGAATGCCTAATGAATGTAGTAATTCAAAATAAGAAAAAATCCCTATAACTTGTTGGCGCAAGCTATAGAGATTAATTTCCGAATATTGCTATTCGTATCTAGTCAATACATTATAGCAAGTAGCGGAACAAAGTTCAATAGAAAACGGTAAATTCATAAAAACAAAGTGGGGATTTTATGCCGTTTTCTCAAGATCCCCGGAAAGGCTATAATGTATTTATGGCAAAAGAAAATATTAATAGAAGCGGATGTAAAGATGTTTTTCATGCGTTTCTGGTAAAGAATGCCAGCTATGATGGCAATTTGGAAATGCCTTGTATTAAGGCGGAAGATGCTGTTCCTCAAAATGTAATTACTTTCTCAAAAGCAGTACGAAGCAAAGAGTATGATAACTTTGTACATTTCTATGAGGATGATGTAAATTTTGAAAGAATCTGGAATAACCCTAATCGTTATTTGCCGATTCTAAAAAAGTTTGATGGGGTTATCAGTCCTGATTTCAGTTTATACCGTGATATGCCACTTGTTATGCAACAGTGGAACACATATCGTAGTCGAGCAATTGGCTATTGGTTGCAGACAAACGGTATTACGGTTATTCCTAATATCAGATTTGCAGATGAACGATCATTTGCATTTTGCTGCGACGGAATCAGCAGGGGAAGTACAATTGCTGTTGGCTCACATGGATGTATAAAAGGGCGTGTAGATAGAATGTATTTTAAACAGGGAATGGAATACATTGTTCGTAAACTAGAACCCCATCGAATTATTGTCTATGGAAAAGCACCTGATGATATATTTGGTACTTATCAAAATGTTGGTATAGTTATTTGCCAGTATGATAGCGATTACGCTATTAGCCGAAAGGCGGTGAGTGCCTAATGGGTGCAGGATATCACGGTGGATTTGGCAGTACAAACGGAGCTAAGAAACAAGGTGGTACAGGAACGCAGGCACAGCGGCCGAAAACAGTAAAATTGTTATTGGACTATTTACAAGGACCGATTTGGAAAAGTAATAGTAGAACTGGAAAGCCACTGACAGGAATTAATATCATAGATAATGATGTAGAATTGCCAAGTTTAAATTTTGAATGCTGCCAGTTATATAGTAGCTGTTATCATATTGATTCTCAGGGTCATGAGAATAGAATTGACAGGGAAAAGCTACGGAATAATAAAAATCAGATTTTATATTTGCTCGATGCGGTAAAAAAGAGACTCGAATCTATCAATGATGGAAGTTATGTTGTAAAAGATTTAGCATCGGAGAAAATAAGAAATATATGATAAGGAAATAACCTCTTGCGTATGAACGTGAGAGGTTATTTCCATCCTTACAGTTCTGTTGAAACTGTAGAGGTATTTTTGGTAAACATTTCTATCTGTGTTCCAGAAGGATCTGACTGGGTATAATTATCAGTTTGTGATGCTTGAGCAGCTTGTTGTTCGGCTTCCAACATTTTCACGCGCTTAGTTTTATTGGTATAGAGTTTTTCAAGACCAAGAGGGTTGTGACTTTTTTTGTTATAAAATAGGAGCAGTGCTTCAGCAAAGCCAAGTGATCCTGCACGGCGATCACGGGCAGTACGGCTGACCTCCTTCACGGATAGTCGACCTAGCCTTTCTTTGAAAAGATCATCTTTGAGTTCTTCATTAAAGCAGTTGATTAGGCGAGAAACGCCATTTAGCATATTTGCAGTAAAAGATAAAGGGGCACCTTCCCATGTCCTGATAATGAGACGGAGTGTCCGATCAAGTGTATGATATCCATATCGGTCATAGATATTTTCCAAGGTAGCCACAGCACAGATGCTACCGGGGTGTGCGCTTGAGGTAATCTGCAGGTCATAGGATTCTACCAGAGTCTGGATAAGGATATGTTTATTACTTCCAGCCTCGATATTCGCCATGAAAATTTCGTAAGGGAGCAGTGGCTTAGTATACTTCATCTGATTGGCAAAAATGTCTGCTTCCTGCTGGTATTCAAGGTCATCGTAAACCATGCACCAGACAGGAGTATCACGTGATCCAGAGATCAATGCGACAATTTCAATTGTATGCTGTCCGTTAAAAACATAGTTCAGACCGTCACGTTTGCTGACTTTAACCGGGTTGATCTGATAAAGATCAAAATTGGCAGCTGCCTTTTGTACATGTTTGATGGACAAGTTTCTTTGGTATTCCTGGTTGGATACCAGATTTTTAATTGCTATTTGTTCAAAGTGAACATTTGGTACATATGGATTTAATTCATTCATGTGTTTTCTCCTTTATGATATCGTCCAGTGTAAGAATGGCAGACTGTAAATTGAGCAGTTGGAGCTGTAGTTTCCGGTTAGCAGATTCTGTGATGCTGGAAAAATCAGTTCGGTCAGTTGTTCGTTGAATTGAGCTGACCCAAGATGGGATGGTCAAAGTTAAACTGGATATTTCCGCATCTGGATCATATTCAGGTACTTGCTTAATTGCCGGAGATATGTCTTTAATGACTGGTTTTGGAACAGGACGCTTATGGTAAAGCAAATGCTCGATGTCAGTCATTTGGATTCGCAGACTATCAGGAGAAACGAAAAGTGGTTCCAACTTTAGTAATTCAGATGATTGAAGTGTGCCCAGAACAGATATGGTATTTAAAGATACCAGTACTTTGTCCGTTAATATTTGCCGTGCAATGATCTGAGATTTTGATTTAACTTTATCCATATCAGTTGCAAATACACTGTACTTGTAGACGGAAGTAAAAGAGACATCATATTCTTTTCCAATTACTGCCGAGGTATAATTCCGTTGTCCTTCTGGTCGATCAATAGGCGGTCGTTTCTGGCTGTCTGGAGTGGCTTGATTCTGTGCTGGGTATTTTTTCCGAAACACAATTTTTTGAGAAAGATATAAGCATACAATAAAATATTTACGATATCCTTCTGAAAGGTCTGGACGAGCCAGTTCATTGCGACACACCCAGGCAGTGCGTTCTTCACGGAAAGAGGAATTGAAGGATTTGATGGGGCATTTAATATGGTGTTTTTTGCAGATAGAATAGCGTTTATAGCCATCCAGAATGGTTCTACAGGAAACCACAATAGGATTTTTATATCCATTCTTCAAAATATCTTGTTCCAGATCATGATATTCGTCACTTGTAAAGTAAGGTTTCATATTTTGATATTCAGGATCGAATTTTAAATTATCGAAATGGGGTCTTCTGCTCATAAGGATTCGCTACCTCCTATGCGGACGGATTCTTTAATTGAAAAATTGGCAAGCTGTTCTTTTGCAAAAAAGTTTCCGGTAATGCGATAAGCCTGTTGGTTCTTTAAAGAAAAAAAGGAGTTGCTCATAGGATCTTGTTAGAACAGGAAATAGATTACTTATAAAAAGATATGTTTAGGTAAGAATTGTGAAACTAAGAATGTGCTTAATTGCAAACCTAAATCTAACTTGATAATAATTCTGGGATATGCTATAATTCACCCAGAATTATAGAGAGGTGACATATGAAACAACAGGATAAATCAGTGTTTGATGAATATAAAAATTATTTAGAAGAAAAGGATATTGATATAGGAAAAAACACTGAAGAAAAAGCGCTACAATTTGAATCTGAAGAAATGGTTTTGGAGGAGTTTAAAAATACAGATTGGTCTTTTGCAGGTGATGATACAACATACCTATCACATGATATTCATCCATATCCTGCAAAATTTCCACCGCAGCTTCCAGCGCAAATTATTAAAATGTTAAGCTCTAGTGGTGAAAAAGTGTGGGATCCATTTGGGGGGAGTGGCACAACCGCATTAGAAGCGTTATTAAATGATCGAAACTGTATTAGTACAGATATTAACCCCATCGGGAGTATTATCGGAAAAGCTAAGACTACGGCGTTGTGTTCAAAAGATGAGATAGAACTAAATAAACTTATAGAAAGACTGGAATATTATATAAATAATGCAATTTGTTTAGGTGATTTTTTTGAAGAACATAAAAATGATCTCGAAAGAGAAATACCGAATATTCCTAATATTGAAAAGTGGTTTGAGCCTACCGTTATTTGTGAATTGGCATTTCTAAAATATTTAATTAAACAAGATCTTCAATCGGAGCCTGCAATTGTTGTGGCTAAGGCCTCTCTTTCAAAAATAATAACACGAGTTTCTAATCAGGAAAGTGAAACAACATATCGTGCGGTTAGGAGAGAAGTGAGAATTGGAGAAGTTTTAGAGATATACTTAAAAGATTTAAAAGCTAATTTTCTAAAAATTAAGAAATTAAGTTCTATGATAGGGTATCGCTCATGTGATTTTATTACTACGAATGTTATGCAACCGATTGTTGGAGATGAAAAACCAATTGAAAAAGATGAAATAGACTTGGTTGTGACATCACCTCCATACCCGAACGCTTTTGATTATCATTTATATCATAGATTTCGTATATTTTGGTTGGATGGTGATCCAAGGGAAGTTGGTAAGGTTGAAATTGGTTCCCATTTAAAATATCAGCGTGGAAAGAAAAATTTTGAACAGTTTGAAATAGAGATGAAACCAGTGTTGGAGAACTGCTATAAAGCATTGAAGGCTGGTAGATATGCAGTATTTATTCTTGGTAATGCAGTCTTTGACGGTGTGCAGTATGAAACAGCAGAGCGAATAGGAAAACTTGCAGAAAATGTCGGATTTTCAAAAGTGGGAATTATTGATAGACCATTACCTGAAACAAAAAGATCTGTAAAGAACTGGGCGAGAAGAGCTACGACAGAACAAATTTTGATATTGAGAAAACCTATGAATTGTTCAAAAGTTACTCTTTATCCGGTGAAATATAAATTATGGCCATATGAAAAAATTATAAGCGATATGGAGAGAAAAGCTATTTGTGGAAAAGATGAAGATGAATTTCTAACGGATGGAGCGTTAGATGTAGGAAGATTAAAGAAATTAACTTTTTACAGTTCGTTTCAAGTTAATGATACTACATTTCTGACATGGCAGAATATGTTAGAGAATGGTATGGATTGTGATGCACTCAGGAAAGATCCAAAATATTTAACGCATGGAATACATCCATATAAAGGAAAATTTTATCCACAATTAGTTAGACCGTTATTAAATATTCTTGGAGTAAAAGCAGGAGCAACGGTATTTGATCCGTTTTGCGGAAGTGGAACAGTTGCTTTAGAGTCAATCCTTAACGGTTATAATGCCTACGGATGTGATATTAATCCTACAGCAGTAGATATTGCGGTTGCCAAAAATACTATTTTTATGGTGGGAGCATATGAATTTGATAAACATGTATCTCTGTTTAAGGAAGATTTAAAGCATTATATTGATGGTAATTATGATGAAGCCTTTGATTCAGAAGCAATTGAAGAAATATATAGTTGGTTTCCGGAACGTGTAATATCTAAAGTAGGATTTATTTTATTAAAAATTGCAGCTGTTCCAGATGAACGAATTAGGAAATTTCTGAAAGTAATTTTAAGCTCAATAATAAGGGATATTTCTCAGCAAGAACCATCAGATTTAAGAATCAGAAGAAGAAAAGAACCTATTGAAGATGCACCTGTTATTGAAATGTTTAATTATAACTTGGATCAACAGTATCAAAATATAATGAGTTTTTACAAAATTAGAAATAGTGTACCTGAACCGATGGGAAAAGCTCATATTTGGAGAGGAAATTCAAAATCATTGACAAATGTCAAGAAATATCTTCAGGAAAACAGTGTGGATATTGTAATTTCAAGTCCACCATATGCTACTGCACTACCGTATATTGATACTAATAGATTAAACATGTTAGTTCTTGAAGGGTATAATGCGTCACAACGTGTTCCGATAGAGGCTGAAATGACAGGAACAAGAGAGATAAGAAAATCGACTCGTTGTATGTATGAAGAAAAGATTAAAGCTGAAGATTATGAAAGTATTACTTCTAATACAGCACGTCAAATTATTAAAAAAGTATATTTGCAGAATGGTTCTGCGGATGTTGGATTTAGAAAAAAGAATATGGCAGCACTTTTATACATGTATTTTAGGGATATGTCAGATGTGCTAAATACATTAAATCGGATTGTAAAAGAGGGGGGACATATTTGCCTTGTAATTGGAGATACAAAAACTACAACAGGTGAAGAGAAAGTTATTATCAGAACAACACAAATGCTTAGAGAAACCGGGGAAAACTTGGGATGGAAATTAGTAGATGATATTCCGGTAAGTGTTACAAAAGAAAAATTTCTTCATATGCATAATTCAATTACAGAAAATAATATTTTGATATTTAAAAAATAACAATACAAAGAGCCTTTTTGTCTATGTGAACAAAAAGGCTCTCTGTGTTTAAAGCCATCCCATTTTTCGAGAAATAGGCTTTCCACCGGAAGGAAGGGATTGATTACAAACAGATAAATAATCATTGTATACTGCACTTCCAGGAGCATAAAAACTTAATTCATAATCAAGGCCCAAAATAGTAGAAGTTGTCATTACAAGAATTGGATAATTCGTAGTTATTGCTGCTACATTAAGGGCACGTAGGATGGATGGTGTAATGGTGATACGAATTTCAGATTTTTTCGTATAATAAATAGTATTTAAAGGATAATTAGTTGCTGTATTTACAAGAGCACCTGTGTTGTCATATACATAAATATTAACAATAGGGTCAGGTACACGTTGTGGATAAGTAGGATTTCCAGCCTTTTTAGGAACTGTCATTCCGGTAAATGGATAATCAAAAAAAGTAGGATTTTGATTTACTGCTATTTTACTTAGATGTATTTCGCCATTATGATGGGGTGTCACTTGGATAACAAGTCCATTCGTAATAACTGGCATTATTGTTGGGGCAATAGGTGTAGCAGAATTAGGGGTAATACCAGTCGATGAAACAGAAGGATGAGAATTTCCTTTTTGTGGCGAGGTTAAAAGAATACCAGCACTAGAGGCAGCAGAAACCATGACATTCTTAGGAATGGATCGCGCGGGCTTAACATGAATTCCACCAAATAGAGGCAATGACGAGGCTGCAGTATTAGAGCTAGTATTTGCGGGAGTGGAGGAATGTGGAGTTTTTACTGTTTTTGTTTCGTCAAGAAGTAAGCCATGTCCATTTAAGATGTTTAAAAAGGATGGTGTTAATTTCGTGATACAAGATCCAGAAAGTGTAGCGACAGAGCTGTAGCTTTTGAAGAACTTGTCAAATTCGTTTTGATCTGTGGGAAATGTGAAATCTATGATTATGCCACCCTCAAAGTTAGTCTCTAAACCGCCGGAAGTAAAATTGCTTGAACCGTAATATGCAGTAGCTTTAGTTTGACCTGAAAAAATGTAAAGTTTAGGATGAAAAGTTGAATAGTTAACATGTAAAATATTAACACAATCAAAGTTGGCCAAGGCATATTGCAATGCTTGAAAACTTGTACCTTTATGATCAATACCAATAACAGCTTCAGAGCTTTTTCCCTTGGAATTCCATAGTTGGAGACTTGGATGAAGTTTGTAAAACGGTTTTATTTTTGCAAATGCTACAAGACATCGAAAATCCTGATAGTCATCATTACAAAAATTGGCTTCTAGCCAGTCAAGTAGTCTAAAGACACCAGTGGGTTGATCAGTTGGTTGAAGATATGTGTAATGTGCCAAAGTGAATCCCTCCCCTAATAAAAATTATATGTTTTCAAAGAGTTCAGATAAAGAGATGTTTAATCCATTTGCGATTTTTTCAATATTTAGTATAGATATATTTCTACGGCCCGCTTCAACTGATGCCAAATATGTTCTGTCCATATTAATAAGCAGAGCAAATTTTTCTTGGCTATATCCAAAATCACTACGTAGATCTTTGATTCTTTTTCCAAGTCTTTTTTTAATATCCAATTTGTCACCTCCAGATTGACTTAATTATATTTTAAGTGTAAGCTGATTTTAAGACAACGGATTATAAGTCACAATATATTCACATAATGAGAAAAGATATTCTTGGCTATGAATAAGTATAATGGTGTATAGGGCTGTTGTGTGATATAATTTTTATAAAAAATGAAAAGTGTGGGAAATAAATATGGCAAAAGAAAAAATAAATGTGCTATATACTGTTGATGATAAAGAATTTCCATCGAAGGATTATATGAATGCACTTGAAAAAATGAAAACATTATCCGAAGAATATGAGGAACTAAAACGGATAGAGGAAAGACAGTGGCAGAGGGAGAAAAAAAGTTGGTTATCAAAAATTTATGCAAAATGGCATACTTTATTTAAAAATAACGGCCTTGCCCCATTTCCGAAAAAGAAGGAAAAAAAGACAGTTTTTATAAAATGGCTGGATATGTCTACTCTGGTTGATCAGGGAGATGTTGAAGATGAAATTCATTTAACTGTAATGACACCGGAAATGCTTCTGACAGATTACTTGTTCTATGCACATAATGCTGAGTGGGGTGAATATAGACACGATACTCCAGACAGCTGGGGTGAGGGAATGTATAGTTTATACAAACCTTATTATTATGCTTTCGATCAATATGAAATAGAGAGTGTGGATGACTCCTTATTACAGAAGTTAAAAGAAAAAGATGCTTCTGGATACAAGTGGTTTCAAGCGACAATTTGGTTAGAGCGTGAAGATGCAGAGAAGAGCAGTATTTCAGATGGGATGCTAAGAGGAAGATTATGTTTCAGTGCAAGTAAATATGAAGCTGAAGCTATTGTTATGGAAGTGGCGGAGAAAGTGGCAGCCCCAGATTTATTAAAAGCTCTTAAAGAGATAGAGGGTTTTCCTGATAGAAGTAATTTCGATACGAACGTGACCCCTTATATTAGTAAAGTGATGGGAAATATAGAGCCGGGATCGTCTGTTAAAATATACAATATGGGGCAAGCCAACTGTCTTTATGTGTATTTATACTTACAAGGGCAGGAAAAAAAGTTTTTCCTTGATGTTGGCAGACCGTTTGACACGATCAAACCGAAAAATTCTACTCCGTACCCTAATCCAGATTTAGATAAAAATACAGTTATGTCAAAAAATTTAATACGCATTGGCCTTTGTAAGCCGGATGTTATATTTTTGTCTCATTGGCATACCGATCATGTATTGGGCTCGATATCGTTAGGAAGATATGCATATGAAGACTCAAATGATTGTAAATGGATTGTTCCGTGGCCAAATAATTTTGTTTTAGAAAGGTACCGTCGATTAATTAAATTTCTTATGATAAAAAAGAAAATAAAATTTATAGATCAGAAGAATGTGAAAAATGGTATTGTTGCAAGCAAAGATGACGTTACTTTATATCAAGGACAAGGAAAAGATCAGAATGCTTCTAGTTTGATGCTAAGACTGAAAAATACACTGCTTGCAGGGGATTGTATGTATCAATATTGGCCCAATGATCTGCTACAGGATATAGATAAGATAGAACAAATGGTAGTTCCACATCATGGGTCGAAGCTGGAACTAAACGATGAAGCAATTATAAAAAACACAGGTAAATTAAGTAGACAGATAGCGGTTATATGTACAGGTGAAAATAAATATAAGCATCCAAGACAAGAACATGTAGATGATTTGAGTCAGACTTTGAAATTTTCCTCTGTACAGAATTTAAAAAATATGAGAAATGTAGATTGGGTTATAATGGATATCATTTGAGGGACAGCTTTCTTTTCAAAGATATCAGAAGGTAAAAGTAAATTTTGCTGAAAGAAGGTGCATCTTATGGAAAAGTACAAAGATTTCAAAGAATATGTGGAAGATGTTCATTATAATGAAATCTTTTATAAACTTAAAGGGTTGGTATGGAGTCAGAAGAATTCGTTTGAAAATGAAAATTTTACATATATATCTGAAGTGAATCTGTATGATATTCATATATGCGGGGTTACCTTCAAAGAACTGGATACAGGTTTTTTGGAAATAAGAGTTTCTGTAGATGCAGAAATTAATGTGCAGGGAAAAACAAGATATGATTATGAGGAATCTTCTGATACAAGAACATATAACGTGTTTCTGGTAGGAGAGCTGAAGGATGGTCTTCATAATGTAAAAGTTACCAAAGCAGAGGAATATAATCCAGCAAAGTTTGAAAAGGGCAAAAGTCTGAGTCAGGATCTTGTTCCTTATATGTATGAGGAGAATGTAGAGGATGAGGCAGAAGCATTTTTAAAGAAGCATTATCCAAAAGCATTATTGCAGCCAATGGCAGTACCAGCAGTTGAAGTCGCACACGGTATGGGAATGGATGTATATTATGCTCCTCTTGACGATTCTGTGTTTGGACGTACTTATTTTGGAAATGATAAAGTAAAAATTTACACAGATAACACGCTTAAAGAAACAACCGAAATAATGACTCATCCAGGTACTATGCTAATTAATCCTAACGTGTACTTTATGCGGAACGTAGGAACAGCCAATAATACGATAATACATGAATGTGTACACTGGGACAGGCATAGAAAGGCATTTGAATTACAAAAATTACTGACAGGGAGAATGAATTATATTTCTTGTGAGGTTGTCGACACCTATGAGGGAATACCAGAGGATTCGCAGTCGATCAAATGGATGGAATGGCAGGCTAATCAGTTAGCTCCAAGGATTCTGATGCCTGCCAAGATGACAAAAAGGGTGTTTGACAACGTATTGAAAAATTTATATATTGCCAATCCACAGCGTAGATATGCTGAATTAGTGCAGGAATCAGTAGAACATGTTGCAAGCTATTTTCAGGTTTCAATTTTTGCAGCTAAGTTACGATTGATAGAACTAGGTTATGAAAAGGTCCAGGGAACCTATGTATATAGTGAGGGACGGTATCTGCCACCATTTGCCTTTAGAAAAGATGCAATTGGAAAAAATCAGACTTTTGTAATTGATGAGGGAAACGCAGTATTTGTTATGTACTGTGATCCAGTGCTTAGGCAGTTGTTTTTTGAAAATAAAATAGTCTATGCAAACAGTATGATTTGTATAAATGCACCTCAGTACATTGAAGCAAATGAAAATGGATATCCGATTCTTACGGAATATGCCTTAGAGCATGTCGATGAATGCTGCTTTATCTTTGATAGAAAATTCAGAGCCAGCAAGGAATACAGTGATACATTTTACAGAAGATGTTTTTTGTGTAGGGACGTTGTTTCAGATACTTTCATTGAAGCGTCATATAATCCTGATCATAAAGACAATCAGAGTAGAAGTGAGAGATGTAAGAATTTAACAGAGATTGCAGATGTGTCTAAGAATCTGTCGGAGATCATGGGTGAACTGCCATCTGGTTTTGGTGGGACTTTAAAGTATCACATGAAACGGTTAGATATAAATGAAGAAGAATTAAGTTACAGATGTCATATATCTCCTCAGACGTTGAGCAAATACATTAATGATAATGGTGCAGATAAGAAGTATGCAAATGTTGTGGCCGTAGCAAAGGCATTATATATGAATCCAATTTTCATGGAGGATCTTATAGAAAAAGCTGGCTACAAAGGGAAAATGAATCAGGCAACTTTTTTTGTAAGACATCTTATGTGGAATCATCCAGATGATACGGTAGAGGAGTGGCAGAAGAAAATAGATGATGCTCATGTGGATTTGAAATTACCTTGTTAAAAAAATAATACAGAGATTTTTAAAGTGGGACTTTAAGATGTAGACGAAACTATAAGTGGTTTCACGGTTTTGGAAAAGACCAAAATCGTGGAACCTCTTATTTTTTTTGCCCTTTTTGGCTTAAAGTCCCACTTGATGGAGGTTTCTGATATCTCTGTTACGATAAAAGTACAGTAAGGAAATAAACCTTGAAGCAATCAGAAGATAGTTTCCCCCTTATATTATTCTTCATTTGTGAATGCAAATTTTATAAAAAATCAAAAAGCGCAAGGAGAATAACTAAGTGTAAGGAAAATACGATTTTGGATTTTGAGATGGTTTCACAGATTCTGTGATGCTATCTGAACATCCAAGATGTTCACAAAAAAATATATTGTAAGCCAAATGGCGGCCGACATTGGGCGAGGATATACATAGAATTTTGAATTTACCTGCAAAGGGAATTCCTAAGATTCTATGGTATCTCGTCTTGTTGTCGTGCCATCAGACGGATTGTCCTCGCTCAGTGCGAACGCTGAACGGCGGAAAGAGGACAATCTATGGCAAATTTAGTAAAAAACAATGACGTAACTACAAACATAGCAGCACTCAATTACGCACATCCTTATTTTGTACCAATTGATGATGGAGACGAAGTCACTCTGAAGTATTATAAGAGTCAGGATGTTCCAATCGCACACATTGCACTTCCAGGTCGGATGAAACATTATTATGCAGTCTTCAATGCGGATACACAGGAAGAAGCGGATCTGATGAATCGTACATATAGTGCCTGGATGAAAAAGGACATGCGCGATCAGAAAGTAAAGAGCGATAAAGAGGATTCCTATGAGAAGATGTTGGAAGATGGTCACAATCCAGCAGATAATTCAACGAATCCAGAAGAAATCCTTGCATATAAAGTAGTGATCAACGTACTGAATGATGCACTGAGCGATCTTACGGAAGAAAAACTTCGTGCCTGCCAGATGGTGGCACAGGGAGAATCCCAGCGTAAAGTCGCTGAGGAGCTTGGCATATCAAGAAGAACCTTACGAGGCCGTAAAGATGATGCTTTGTCAGAGCTTGGAAGAAAAATGAAAAATTACAAATAGGATAAACAGAGGAACCCCGATGGTAAGTACGATGCCATCGGGATTCTTTTGCGAGGTTAGTCTTTTTTATAGAATGCTGTTTCATATCCATCGGCACGAAGCAGCAGCCCTTCGATCCAGTCAGGGGTTCTGCCCATCTGCTTGCAGATCGTATCAAGATCGGCATCCATTGGGGTTTCAATGATCAGCTCATCATGTACATGTCCGACAATAAAACAGTGGGAGAGGGTACGCATGGCGTAACAGAGGATATCCCTGCTGATGGCTTGGACAATATTTTCGACAAGTTTGGGACCGTATGATTCGAGGCGTTCCCATTTTTTATTGGTACCGACTCCTTCATAGGTAACGGATTCACCACCGAATCTGTTTTCGCCGATCTTAGGTTTTACATAGCTGAGACGCCTGCCAGATGGGAGTGTGATAAATAACATGCCGCTCTGGTATACAAACCGAATGCCGTGGGTTTCTGTTGCAGTACGCTGCTTGATGGCCGTCTTCACGCATTGATCCACATCCCACCAGAATTGTACGATGTTCGGGTTGGCATTTCTCCAGGAATCAACCAGTGGCTGCAATTCCTCTTCTTTCAATCCCATATCCAAAGCACCCATGGCGGTCAGAGCTCCAACAGAGCCACCGTAGCCAAGTGCCAGTTCAGCAATCTTACCTTTCTGACGGAGATGCCCGTTGACACCGTGTTTTTCAACTGGCATATGAAACATGGCGGATGCGGAGGCACAATAGATATCTCCGTTATTTCTGAATACGTCCATTCGCCAGTTCTCTTTTGCAAGGAAGGCGATGACCCTGGCCTCGATGGCACTGAAGTCAGAAACACAGAATTTGTATCCTGCTTTAGGTACGAAGGCGGTACGGATCAGCTGTGAGAGTGTATCAGGGACATCATCGTAGAGAATGTTCATGAGTTCATGATCCCCGGATTTTACGATATCTCTTGCATCCTCCAGGTCATGAAGATGGTTCTGAAGAAGATTCTGCAATTGTATAATGCGACCCGCCCATCTGCCGGATCGGTTGGCTCCGTAGAACTGAAACATTCCTCTTGCACGGCCATCCGCACATACAGAGTTTTGCATAGCCTGGTATTTCTTTACAGAAGATTTAGCAAGCTGCTGCCGGAGCTTCAGGATATCTGCTACATCAGATGGGACGGTCTTGAGCAGTTCGATGACTGCCTTTTTATCAAGAGATTCTGTTTCCACACCTTTGGAGGCAAGCCAGTCCTTCATTTGTGCTACGGAGTTTGGATTTTCAAGTTCTGTCTTATCTTTCAAGGTGCCCATGAGTCTGGCTCGGCTGAAAGCATCGAAACTGATTGCATTCGTGACAACGTCCATGTCGAGTAAGATACCCTGGTCATTGATCTCCTGGTCAATGTGGTATTCGTCCCACACCTGGTCCGGTACTGGGAAACGGGAGAGTTTCTGCTGCTCAAGGCCAAGTACAGCACCAACACCCTCCAGAGAAAGCGGAAGTCCCATATAGGCTGACCAGATTATGCTGCATTTCCAAGCCGAGGGATTCAGATAATTACCAACAGAATCCTCCGGAATACTGTAGCTTTTAAAGTATTCAGGATGGTTGCGCTTAAGCCAGTAGGAGAGAAAGATACGTTCGAATGAAGCATTGAAGGCCCATTTTACAACAGAATTGTCTGTGAGAGCCTGCAGTACATAATCCGGGATGGTTTCGCCGCTTGTGAGATCTACTACAATGACAGGCTCATCATTGATGGAATATCCAAAGAGTAGCAGTTCAGAATCCGGGGATTCCGCGTAGGGGTACACATCGAACTTGATCGGAACGCTAGAGTAAGTTTCAAGGTCAATAGAGAGTTTTTTGATACGTTCTGGAATTTGCATAATTTGGCTCCTTTTATATAAAAATGGGGCAGCAGGGGGAAGTTCCCCTGCCACCTGTATGTTGTGTGTTACCTGAGATTATGAAAGGAAATCGTCATCATCTTCTGTAGCAAAGTCTGATTCAGCACTTGCTTTACCACCAAGAGGTTCTACGTCTTTGATTTTCTGGAGATTGTTGAGTCCGCAGGCGATACCTTTCGAACAGTTTACATTGTAGGAATAGAAATTGATGGAAGCTCTACCATATATACCGGAATACACCTCGGATCTTTCTATGATCGGCTGTCTGTCTGCATCAACCACACCAGGTTTTGAAATAGAGCTTGCATTTACGAAATAGGAATTTGCATACGCTGGATCGTCCGGTCTTTCGATATCCCCGTCACGAAGAGGAGTTTTGATTGCGGAAAGCGGTGGTACGGATTTACCATTTCCTTTCAGCTTGGACTGTCCTTCTTCGTAGGCAGCCTGGATGGCAGCATTGATCTTGTTGACGATTGCGGTATCATCCTTTGGAATGATGAGTGAAACAGAATACTTTGGAGTTCCCCCACCGAGAGGTGTTTTCGGGTCCCAGATATTTGCATAAGACCATCTTGTCTTTACCCCTGTGATAACCTTGGTAGGTACTCTTAATGCTCCGTATTTGTTATTTGTTGAATTTGACATAATCTTGTCCTCCTAATTTTCTTTAAAATCATCAATTGCCGTGTTCATTGCCAGACGTTTATCTGTGTCTGGCACAAGTGTTGGTTTCCCCTGTGGCTTTTCAATAAGGCCGCCGAGGAGTTCTTCGAACTGCTGCTTGCCAAGAAGTGAGGTCATAGCAGTGAGTCCGAGAAGTTTTTTCTCATAAGGGTCGTATCCTGCCTGGATGACTGCGGATGCCACAGCATCTGCATTTGTATATCTGCGGTTGGATCTGCCCTCGACTACTTTGTAGCCATTGTACTTCGTGCCGCTTAAAGCCTGCTGAAGTGCATATTCCTTGATGTCGTTCTCCCAGGATACAAGACTATCGATCTTTGGAAGAATTGCTGCGATTTCTGTATCTTCAAGGGTGGCAGGCATCTCAAAATCATACTTTGCAAGTTCCAGATTGTACTCTGCACGTTTCCGGCAGGTTGCTCTGACCTTGCAGAAGGTACAATGATCTCCGGCTTTGAATTCCCCTTTGCCTTCATAGGCCAGTTTGGCAGTCGGTGCAAGCACGGTATCTGCCCAGGTGAGAAGATCAGCTTTTGTCATTGTACAGGTGGAGAGATTGTCCCTCCTTGGCTGGAAGATGGTCATCTTCACTGTATGGATGTCATAAATGCCATCGTAGGTATCCAGGGCTCCAAGTGCATAGCACATCATCTGCGGATTATGTTCTGCGTCTACCAGAACGCCCAGACCATATTTGAAGTCAATGATGTGAAGTACATCATCCGCTACGATGAGGCAGTCCCCCGTTCCAAAGCCATCCGGTACCCATCTGGAAAAATCAAGTCTTTGTTCTACAAGCACCAGAGGATCTTTACAGAGTTTCTTGGCTTCTTCGAACTGTTCTATGACGAAGTTGCAGTATTCCTCTGTGCAGTTTTCCATCTCCGCATCGTAGTAATCCAGATCTGCAGTCGGATCACGCCCGGATTTTCCAAGAGCTTTCAGAACTTTGTATTCACAGAGTTCATGTGCATCTGTTCCCTGCTGTGCATAAGGACTTGCCCGATCCCTGATCTCAGCACATAACCTTACGGATGGTAGGCAGTTCAACCACTGCTTACTTGAGGAAGCGGAGAGCAATGCGTGTTTAGGCATTACCGATCACCTCCAAAGCTGCGATCACTTCCGGGTATTTATCAGCAGGAACTCCGGTCAGAGTACCATCGGAAGAAAAGGTTGCTACGATCTTCTTCACATCCGCTTTATACTTTCCGGCATCTGCCTTGGCCTTCTGAGCCAGTCTTGCTCTGACATCTTCTTTGGTATAAGTGATGGTTTCGGATTTCTTTTCAGGAGAAACTTCCTGCGCCGCCTCAGATACTTTTTCTGTTTTGACTGTTTTTTCCTTTTTCGCTGGAGCTTTCGGCTGTGTCACGTCTTCTGTGGAAGAGTAGATTTCACTAAGCCGTGTGAAGCTGTCAGCAATGGTCTTAAATAACTTCGCCAATTCTTTTTTCTTCATCGTCTTTTGCCTCCTTTGACATATGATTGACTGCGATTTTCTTTGCAAGCTGTCTGGTAATGACACTGATTGCAATTAGCACATCTGAGATTTCCTTATTAAGTTCTGCATCGCTGATTATGGCAGCATCTGTTTCTGTAACATTTCCCATCGTTTGCACCGCCTTTCTGAAAGACTTTTCCTTTCACTATCCCATGGACATGAAATTCAAAAATGGGCGGGAACTTTTTTCTGGCTTTTTCATTTTTTGTCTTTCACTATCCCATGGACACGAAATCTGAAAATGGGCGGGAGAAAATTTCCGTTTTTTTTTATTTCTTTTGTCATTCACTATCCCATGAACACGAAATTCAAAAATGGGTGGGAGAAATTTCTCAGCTTTTCATTTCTTTTGCCTTTCACTATCCCATGGACACAAAATCCCAAAAAGGGCGGAGAAAAATTTAAAGTGGTCGGATTGGATTTTTACATTTATATAGATGAAAACCGCTCAAAGGAAAAAAATTAAAAAAAGTGCCGCCCAATTCGCAGATTCCTGTCCATGGGATAGTGAAGAGATAAATACACATCTCTACCATTTAACGAAAGGAGCTGTTCTTATGGGAGTAGGTTATAGAAACCAGGAAGGCTATGCCGATCCGGTGCCATATCTGGCAATCTCCAATATGAATAAAGTACAGAAGCAGTACCGGCCGATGGTGTATATCTGTTCGCCTTATAGCGGTGATGTGGAAAGAAATGTTCAGAAGGCAAGAGCTTATAGCAGATATGCAGTAGACGCAGGTGTGATTCCGATTGCACCACATTTACTGTTTCCTCAATTCATGGAAGAAGAGACAGAACGTGATCTGGCGATGTTCATGGACATTGCGGTTCTTTCCAAATGTAAGGAACTGTGGGTCTTTGGCGAACCGACCGCCGGGATGCAGAGCGAGATTGCTTATGCTAAGCGGAAATGTATGACGATCAAATATTTCAATGAAGATATGAAGGAGGACATGTAAATGCAGATGACGTTATGGAAGGCTGCGTGTACAGGAAATGCGGCGAACTGCATCTATCCAAATAAGGCAGTCGTAGATGATGAAAAGGCGATGGAAGCAGCAGTGGCACAGGATCATGTGTGTGCGACCTACACAGGAAACCGCAGGAGTAACGATAATTTTATTGAGTCCGATGTGATTCCAATGGATATCGACAATGACCACAGTGATGATCCGGCAGACTGGATCACAGAGGAAAAGATGGAGGAGCTGTTTGACAGCATCGATTATGTGCTTGCACCCAGCCGACACCATATGCTTGCAAAGGATGGAAATTCAGAACGTCCGAGATACCATGCCTATTTTCCAATTGAGAAGTGTACGGATGCTGCGCAGTATGCAGCCATGAAAGTGGCAATCCAAAATGTGTATCCGTTTTTTGATGATAACGCCCTGGATGCTGCACGATTCTTATTCGGTGCGACAGTAGATGAGATTGTCTGGCATGAAGGCTGGATGAGCATTATGGATGATATCGAAATTGAAGAGTCGGATGATGGGGATTTTGATGACGGAGTGGTCAGTAGTCCAATTCTGGAAGGAAGCCGTAATAAGACCTTATCCCGTTTTGCAGGCAAGGTTCTGAAACGGTACGGAGAATGTGATAAGGCCCATGAGGTATTTCTGGAGCAGGCAGCAAAGTGTGATCCTCCGCTGGAAGATGCAGAGCTTTCCACGATCTGGTTCTCGGCACTTAAGTTCTTCCGAAATAAGATCAGTGGCAGTAGTGGCTATGTGCCACCGGATCAGTACAACAATGATTTTGGTGGAGAAGTAGGTTCCTTAAGACCGGATGATTATTCGGACGTAGGACAGGCAAAGGTGTTGTCAGCCACATATGGTGATGTGATGAAATATACACCTGCCACAGATTTTATTGTATACGATGGCGAAGTATGGGTAGAGGACAAGCAGATGGCTGTTGGTGCCTGCGTTGAATTTCTTGACCTTCAGCTGCAGGATGCAAACGACTATATGGAGACTGCCAAGAAGGCACTCATCAAAGTAGGATATCCAGAAGATATCGTAAATCAGGGGTCAAAGGTGCTGGCCAGAGAGGCTAACATCAAGCCGGATGATCTTCCTATTTTCTATATGCTGGTTGGGGCAGAGAAGTATCTTGCTTTTACGTTGAAACGCCGGGATTACAAATATATTGCATCGGCTCTGAATGTGTCGAAGTCCATGCTTGGTATTAAGGTATCAGACCTTGATAAGAATCCGAATCTGCTGAACACACCATATGCAACTTACAATTTGGAACTTGGCATGGCAGGAGAACAGCCACATGACCCGTTCGACCTTATTACCAAAATTACAGAATGCTCTCCGGGAGATGAAGGTATGGATATCTGGCTTGAGGCACTTGATACATTCTTCTGCGGTGATGCAGAACTTATCGAATATGTACAGAAGGTCATCGGACTGGCAGCAATCGGTAAGGTGTATGAGGAATTCATCATTATTGCTTTCGGGGACGGCGCCAATGGCAAGAGTACGTTCTGGAACACGGTAGCAAGAGTCCTAGGAACTTATGCAGAAAAGATTTCATCGGATATTCTGACGATGGGGAATAAGGTAAATGCCCAGCCGGAGATGGCAGAACTTAAAGGCAAGCGTCTTATCATTGCATCCGAGATGCAGGAAGGTATGCGCCTTAATACAGCAATGGTTAAGCAGTTATGTTCTACCGATGAAATACAGGCTTGCAAGAAATACAAGGATCCGTTCCATTTCGTTCCTTCCCATCAAGTGGTGCTTTACACGAACCACCTGCCAAAGGTCGGTGCGAACGATGACGGTATTTGGAGAAGATTAAAGGTTATTCCGTTCAATGCGAAGATTAAGGGTAATTCTGACATCAAGAACTATGCTGATTACCTTTATGAGAAAGCCGCCCCTGCCATCATGAAGTGGATTATTGAGGGAGCAGAGAAGGTAAGCAAATCTGACCACAAGTTTGATGACCCGAAGTGTGTGCGTGATGCTGTGGTAGCTTATCGTGAGGACAATGACTGGCTCGGACACTTTCTTGCAGACTGCTGTGATATCGGCAGTGGTCTTACGGAGAAGTCAGGGGAGTTCTATCAGCAGTATCGTGCTTACTGCATTCAGAGTGGTGAGTATACCAGAAGCACAACGGACTTTTATTCTGCTGTGGAGAAGGCAGGATTTGTCAGAAAGAAAGGAACGAAAGGCACTCTGGTCTACGGACTCAGCTTGAAGTCTGGACAGGATTTTGTGTAAATGACTGTCATGACGGTCATTTCAGAAACTTTTTCATAAATGGCTTAATTTCATAAAAATGTTGATTTCAAGCCATTTATGACAGTCGTGATACTCATTTCTTAAAAGTGCCTTATATAGAAAATAGGATTAAAAAATAGCCTATAGAGAGGTTCAATGTCATTAAGTTAAGATGATATAATAGGAATCGCTATATCAGAAATGATATGGGGGTTCCTTTTTTGCACCTTTTTTTACAAAAAATACTTGACACAGATTCAAAAATGTGCGGCCGCTTTCGCTATTGAATGAAAATAAGATTGCGAAAGCGGCCCTTGTAATTAAGTAAGAAATTAATTGCAAGGAGGTAACAAATGAATTCACAACAAATTAAAGAAATTTTATTATGTGAAATTCACGAGGTGTCTATCAACTATGAAAAATACTGCAATGATCCCAAACATGATTTTTCCAGAAAACGCAAACTACCATTTGAACTAATGCTGAAAAACATCATAGGAATGGGAAGCAAAAGTATTACAAATGAATTGATTGACATCTTTCAGGCTTCCGGTGAAATGCCGTCTGCATCGGCATTTGTACAGCATCGCACAAAAATCAAAACAGAGGCACTAAAAGCCGTGTTTGATGGATTCATGAGCAGGATACTGGCATCGGCGGACAAAATGAGAATTCTGGCAGTTGATGGCTCTGATATTCAGATTGAAACAAATCCCAAAGACAAGACGTCACACATTTCCACTTCCATAGACAAAAAATCCTTTAATCTTTTACATTTAAATGCATTGTACGATTTGGAGGAACATGTTTACACTGACGCAATAATTCAGGCTGCAAAAAGCCAAAACGAACATGGAGCTCTGAATGAAATGGTTGACAGGTCTGAAATCCCGAAGGCTCTTGTGATTGCTGACAGAGGATATGAATCTTACAATGACATGGCTCATATACAGGAAAAAGGATGGTTTTTTCTTATTCGCATAAAAGATGGACGTAATGGCATAAAAATGGGACTTGAGCTTCCGAGGAGAAATGAATTTGATCTTGACGTGTCATTGAAGCTTACCAGAAAACAGACAAATGATGTAAAGAAATTGCTTAAGGATAAAAATCATTATCGTTATATTGCAAGTTCAGCGACATTTGATTTTCTGCCTTCACACTCCAAAAAATCTGAACAGCCAAAGTTTTATGAGATAAATTTCAGAATTGTAAGGTTTGAAATGACACCGGGAAATTATGAAACGATACTCACAAGTCTGGATGTGAATAAATATCCTCCGAAAGAATTGAAACGACTGTATGCGCTGCGTTGGGGAATAGAAACATCTTTCAGAGACTTGAAATATACGGTTGGAATGTTGAATTTTCATTCAAAAAAGGTGATGTGCATTCATCAGGAAATCTACGCACATTTAATCATATATAACTTTTCTGAAATGATTACCTCACACGTAGCCATTAGCAAAAAAAGATTATATACATACAAAGCAAACTTTTCCGTGGCAGTTCATGTGTGCAGATTATTCTTTTATGAAAAAGCGACATCACCCGGATTGGAAGCCATAATTTCAAAGAATCTGATTCCCATCAGACCGGACAGACATTATACACGGAAACGGTCAGAAAAGGGATTTTGTGGCTTCTTATATAGAGTAGCATAATAATTGGAAATTGAAAACCAATTTTAGACAGACTTAGATCTGTCTTATTGTGATGTCTAAAATTAAAAAGAAAGCGATTGAAGAAAATAATTTCTCAATCGCTCTTGCGGTTTTATTGTTGGAACAATGTTAACTTAATGACATTGGGTTTAATGCCACACTCTTTTTGGCATGTGAGGTATAAGTGGCAACAAAGGTAGATAAGAAAAACTTAATACGACAAGGTATTACAGAGGCGAAAATCGTATATTTCCAAAATTTGGCAGGTAAAACATTTCTGTATGTTTGTGGAGATGAATATTTTGAAGTTTCTTTTCCAATAGATCACTTTCTACATTTAACAGGAGTGGAGACAAGACTTTCGGCCAAGGATTTTTATAAGAATGCAAAAAAATCTATTCTTACAAATAATCAGTTCTATTTTGACGCAAGACATGTATATGCAAATGCCAAAAGGAAACTTCCGTGTTTAAAACGCTTGCCGGAATTAACGAATGAAATGGTATGTGTTCTAAAAAATATGGAAACCATGACAATTACATATAAACTCAGCGTTACAAATTTGGAATTTACAGGAAGTGTGACAAGAAAGCCCAAACGGTATACTGGGAAAAAAGATTAAGAAAAGAATAAAGAGCTGGTTTTAATTGTAAAATTTATGGGGAACTAACATCAGCTTATTGACATAAATTTAAAAATAAGTATAATAATAGTTGAGTAATTGTTCAACTATTATTATTTGGAGGTGAATATATGCCAAAAACGTCTTATATTTGTAATTGCGATGTAATTCATGAGGATATTGTGAATGATGTGAAATCCAAGATGCAGCCAAAAGATGATTATATCCAGTTGGCTTCTTTGTTTAAGCTATTTGGAGATGGAACTAGAGTACAAATCTTACACGCTCTAGAACAGAGTGAGATGTGTGTATGTGATCTTGCAGTGCTACTGGGGGTAACAAAATCTGCAATTTCGCATCAGTTAAAGGCATTACGCCTTGCGAATCTGGTAAAATTCCGTAAAGAAGCACAGATAGTTTACTACTCGCTGGCAGATGATCATGTGAAAGAGATTATTGACAAGGGATTTGAGCATCTTTGGCAGAAATAATATTTTTTAACATTATAGTTGAGTAATTGAACAATTAAACAAATTATAAGGAGATTATCATGAAACGCATATTTCTATTAAAAGGGTTGGACTGTCCAAATTGTTCCGCAAAAATTGAAAAAGAAGTCGGAGAGTTGGATGGAGTGCAATCCTCAGTGGTAAATCTGATGAAGCAGACGCTTACAATCAATGTTACTCAGACAGCCGCAGATACGATAGCCAGTCAGATTGAAACGATTGTTCATAGCCATGAGCCAGATGTGGAAGTTTCTGAAAATGTACAGGAATCTTATATACCGGAAAAAAAGCAGGAGGCCAATGAATCCTATAACAATGAGGATAAGAAGTTGACAGTTCGTTTAGCGATTGGTGCAGCAATCTATGCCATTGGTATGGCATTGACTGTTTTTGCGAAAGTGCCACTGCCTATCGAGTTAGCTTTTCTCATTGTTTCTTATGTTATTCTTGGTGGAGATGTTGTATGGCAGGCTGTGAGGAACATTTCAAAGGGGCGTGTATTTGATGAACATTTTTTGATGAGTGTTTCTACGATTGGGGCTTTTGTCATTGGTGAATATCCAGAAGCAGTTGCTGTTATGTTATTCTATCAGGTAGGTGAATTTTTTCAGTCATTGGCTGTTAAGCGTTCCAGAAAATCTATATCAGACTTAATGGATATACGTCCAGATTCTGCTACAGTAAGAAGAAATGGGGAATTGATTACCATATCTCCAGAAAATGTCTCCATTGGTGAGATTATTATTGTAAAGCCTGGTGAAAAAATTCCATTAGACGGTGTGGTATTGGATGGAGATTCTATGCTGGATACAAGGGCCTTAACAGGAGAATCAGTTCCGAGAAGTGTTCATAAAGGAGACGAAGCACTTTCCGGTTGTATGAATCAGACGGGTGTCTTAATGATTAAGACAACAAAAGCATTTGGTGAATCTACGGCTTCAAAGATTATTGATCTTGTGGAAAATGCGTCAAGCCGAAAAGCACCAACAGAAAATTTTATTACTACATTTGCACGTTATTATACACCTGTGGTTGTAATCTTAGCAGCTTTTCTGGCGATTCTGCCACCGATCATTCTTGGCGGAGGCTGGACAGAGTGGATTCGCAGAGGATTTGTTTTCCTTGTGGTATCTTGTCCATGTGCATTGGTTATTTCAATCCCGCTGACTTTCTTCGGCGGCATTGGTGCAGCATCTAAACGAGGTGTTCTTGTAAAAGGAAGCAATTATTTAGAGGCACTTAATAATGTCAGCGTTATTGTGTTCGATAAAACCGGAACACTTACAAAAGGTGTTTTCAATGTGACGGATATTTTGCCTGCAAATGGATTTTCAAAAGAACAGGTTCTGGAGTATGCGGCAGAGGCAGAGAGTTTTTCTAACCATCCTATTGCAAAATCCATTCTTGCTGCTTATGGAAAAGGAATTGATCAGTCAGTGATTTCTGATTATAAGGAAATTTCAGGATATGGAATCAGTGTAATGGCAGGGGAAAAGAAAGTTTTTGCTGGCAATACGAAACTTATGGATACAGAATGTATAGAGTACACAACCTGTGAAAAAGCAGGTACAAAAGTTTATTTGGCTGTAGATGGTCAATATGCAGGATGTATTTTGATAACAGATGAAGTGAAGCCGGACAGTAAAAAAGCAATTTCTGACCTGAAACATATCGGCGTGGAAAAAACAGTCATGCTTACCGGTGATGATGAAAAAATTGGGAAGTCTGTTGCAGAAGAATTGCAGTTGGATGAATATTATGCACAGCTGCTTCCTGACCAAAAAGTGGAAAAGGTTGAGCTTTTAGATAGTAAAAAGAGACCGGGAAGCAAATTGGCTTTTGTTGGTGATGGTATCAATGACGCTCCTGTCCTTGCCCGTGCAGATGTTGGTATTGCAATGGGTGGGCTTGGTTCGGATGCGGCCATTGAAGCAGCAGATGTAGTTCTGATGACAGATGAACCGTCTAAGCTGGTGGACGCGATTGAAGTAGCAAAAGCGACAAAACAGATTGTCATGCAGAATATAGTGATTGCTCTTGGGATTAAGAGTGTGTTCCTGATTCTTGGCGCTCTTGGTATTGCGGGAATGTGGGAAGCTGTATTTGGTGATGTAGGCGTTACCATAATTGCTGTTTTGAACGCAATGAGAATTTTGAAAAAATAGGAAATGAGGTGGGAATGTGAAACGAAAACTGATTCTGTTAGTTGTTACGATTGTTTTTCTTGTAGGTTTTGGTGTCATTTTACATTCACCGCCTTCTATGATTGATGCAGTCACAGGAGCAACACCGAAGTCAAAAAAGG
>ERZ827516.145-NODE-145-length-85494-cov-4.718559_pt1 | contig 85494 bp, 110 predicted proteins | sample MGYA00519703_ERZ827516 | MGnify/ENA primary metagenome ERZ827516 (study PRJEB31778, sample SAMEA3449337) | human gut metagenome | biome: human gut; feature: human-associated habitat; material: faeces | place: United Kingdom | collected 2010/2012 ...
CGTAGCAGTCGATCAGCTTGATGCCGTTATCGTAGTAGGGATTATGGCTGGCAGAGATCATAATGCCACAGTCAAAGTCATCCACGCGGGCGATGTAAGCCACAGAAGGGGTAGTAGTGACATGGAGCAGGTAGGCATCTGCACCAGAAGCGGTCAGACCTGCGACTAGGCTGTACTCGAACATATAAGAGCTACGGCGGGTATCCTTGCCAATGACGATGCTGGCAGGCTCGTTGTTGCCGTTGCGCTCACGCAATGCGTTGTAGTACCAGCCCAGAAAACGACCAACCTTGTAGGCATGATCTGCGGTCAGAGTGATTCCAGCTTCGCCACGGAAACCGTCAGTTCCAAAATACTTTCCCATTATAGTTTTTTCCTCATCCAATGAGTGAATTAACGAATAAAATGTGCCGTTAGCCGGATAATTATCCGTTGCCTGCTGCTCACCACGGAGAGGTAGCACACTTGAGCAGCACAGCCATGCCGACGCATGGCTGCAATAAGTATTAGTCTCTGCGGAACAGGTCGCGGGTGTAGACCTTGTCCTGCACATCATCCAAGCAGCTATCATAGCGGTTGGCAATGATGGCTTGGCTGCGGTTTTTGAATTCTTCAAGGTCATTCACGACTTCGCTGCCGAAGAAGGTAGAACCATTCTCCAGAGTCGGCTCGTAAATAATGACTGTCGCGCCTTTAGCCTTGATACGCTTCATAACGCCCTGAATAGAGCTCTGGCGGAAGTTATCAGAGTTAGATTTCATGGTCAGGCGGTATACGCCAACCACCACATTGTGTTCCTTGCTAGGATCATAAGCCTCGTTTGCTTCATATGCGCCAGCGATCTCCAGCACACGGTCAGCAATGTAGTCTTTTCGGGTACGGTTAGACTCCACGATTGCTTCAATCAGGTTCTCCGGCACATCAGCGTAATTGGCCAGAAGCTGCTTGGTATCCTTGGGCAAGCAGTAACCGCCGTAGCCAAAGCTTGGGTTGTTGTACTGATCACCAATACGAGGATCAAGGCACACACCCTTGATAATTTGCTGCGTATTCAGTCCCTTCATCTCCGCATAGGTATCCAGCTCGTTGAAATAGCTGACACGCAGAGCCAGATAAGTGTTGGCAAACAACTTAACAGCCTCGGCTTCCGTAAAGCCCATGATCAGGGTATCGATATTCTCCTTGATTGCACCTTCCTGGAGCAGGCCTGCAAAGGTGTTGGCAGCCTTCACCAGGCGAGCGTTATCCACATCAGTACCCACAATGATACGGCTCGGGTACAGATTGTCGTAAAGAGCTTTAGACTCCCGCAGGAACTCCGGGCTGAAGATGATGTTATCACAGTGGTACTTCTCACGCACAGAAGCTGTAAAGCCAACCGGAATCGTGGACTTGATGACCATGATAGCATCAGGATTATACTGGATCACCAGCTTGATGACAGCTTCTACTGCAGAAGTATCAAAGAAGTTCTTCTTGCTATCGTAGTTGGTAGGTGCTGCGATGACAACAAAGTCTGCGTCCTTATAGGCAGCTTCAGCATCCAGCGTGGCAGTCAGATTTAGGTCTTTCTCTGCCAGATATTTTTCAATATACTCGTCCTGAATGGGAGACTTTTTGTGGTTAATAAGGTCAACCTTCTCCGGGATAATATCCACCGCCATGACCTCGTGGTGCTGTGACAGCAACGTGGCGATAGACAAACCGACATAGCCGGTACCTGCAACTGCAATTTTCATGGTCTTTCTCCCTTTCTATACATTCTTCCATCCTTAGCAAGACTTATGCCTTGATTCCCTGATACTCCTGCTGGACCTGCTGGTAGCTTTCCAAGTTACCAATGTCATACCGTTTGCCCGGCATTTCCATAGCATGCACATCCGTTACTGTGCACAGCCACGCAATGAAGCTGCCCGGCGCATCGGTGCCACATTTCTTCTGTTCGATTGCATCCTTGACCTTTTGGGCATCCTCTCGGGTGTAGACATAGAATGGAGGGCAGCACCAGTGGCTCTTGGGTTGGGCTGGCTTTTCTTCCATCGAAAGGATCTTATCCTGATCATCCAACTCAACGACGCCGCATTTGGTGAGCTTCTTTTCGCTGGGTTCATAATAGCGCATGATGCAAGAGGTTTTCTTCTCGTTGGCATAGGCAACAAACTTGGAGAGGGAGAAATCCAGCACGTTATCTCCGGCAATCACCAGCAGGTCATCATCCAGCCCCAACTGGTCAATGGCAAACTGCACATCACATACAGCACCAAGCCGGGTCTCATTGCTACTTGTTCCATCGTCCACCACACGGATATTCTGTTTTTTGGTTGCCGCCCAGTCTTCAAAATGGCGGGCAAACTTGTGATTACTAATGACCACATAGGTGTCCACCAGACCAGCAGTGTCAATGTCATCCACCAGCCAGTCCAATATGGTCTTATCCCCTACCTTCAGCAAGGGTTTGGGAAAGTTCTCCGTCAAGGGATACAAGCGAGTTGCATATCCCGCCGCCAAAATCAAGCACTTCATATTAGTCCTCCGTCTTATGCCCTACGCCGTCCGCACTCTCGCACAGATGAAAACTGTACTTTCCACGCATCTCCGGGAATGCAGTGAGATATTTCCGCTCCACTTCTTCCCGAATGACATCTGTCTTGCTGGGATCAATCAATGCCATGCAGCATCCCTTAAAGCCAGCACCGCTAAAGCGTCCACCGTAGATACCGTTGGTTTCCCGCATGATTTCATAGAGCTTGATCTGCTCAGGCGCACCGGATTCCCAGTTATGGATACTGCTCCAGCCCGATTCAAAGGACAGGCGTCCATACTCTTCCAAATCCCCTCGCCGCCATGCTTCCGCACCGGCTTCCACACGCTTGAACTCCGTATACCAATGTTCACAGCGTTTTGCCCATTGCAGCGGCAGCTTATCTTTATAGGTCTGGTAGATCTCATACGAAACGTCACGGGCATTAGCCTCATTGAATTTTCCGTACTCAAGACCCGCAAAAGCCTGCAAAGCGTATACGCCAGAACGCAACTCATCCACTCGCATATTGTATTTAGAGCCAGCCAGACTGTGCTCCAATCCACTGAAAAAAACAGCAATTCTGTAGGGCTTCATGTTGGGATTCGTAGGAATCAGCTCGTAGCTGTTATCCTTACAGTCCAGATATAGCAAGTGGTCTTTTTTGCTCAGAACCTCACAGCTCTGATCCAGGGTTCCTACATTAACGCCCACATAGTTTTTCTCCGCATCAAATGCAATGCTGATGAGCTCTGACGGCTCCAGTTTAATTCCATTGACTTGGCACAATGCATCCAAGAAGGACAGTATCACCGCTGCAGAGGAAGAAAGCCCTCCGATGGGCAACGAGCCCTCAATGACGCCGCTGAGTCCGACTGTCAATGGAAACCGATTGCTCAGCGCCCAGGTAGCCCCCCGCAGATAGTCTGCCCAATCGCCGGTTTTTTCGCCGATTTCCCGAATATGCCACTGGGCACGTTTCGGGAATTGAAGACTGCACATTTCAATAACGCCATTCATCTTGGGCTTGTAGGCAATATGGATTCCCTTATCAATTGCAAGTCCTGTGATCTTTCCTAAGTTGTGATCACTGTGGGCACCAATGGGGCAAATCCGATAGGGGCAAAAGCTAATGTCCACGGGATCTTTTCCATATATTTCGTAGAATCTTTCCTCGCAGCGCATATAATTCCTCCCGTCGTCTTTTATTCCATATAGAACTCTTTGTACCACTCAGCAAACTTCCGCAGCCCCTCCCGCAGCGGAGTGTGGGGCTTAAAACCGAAGTCCCTCTCCAGCGGCTCGGTATCTGCGAATGTCACAGGCACATCGCCGGGCTGCATAGGCACCAGTTCCTTGTGAGCCTCAAAGTCATAGTCCGCAGGGAGTACACCGGCACGCACCAGCTCCTCCGACAGGATCTGCACAAAGTCCAGCAGGTTTTCCGGGTTGGAGTTGCCGATATTGTAGACTGCATAGGGCGGAATGGGCAAACCATCCTCGCCATTCTTCTTTTCAGGAGCTTTCGCCATCACACGGACAACGCCTTCCACGATGTCATCCACATAAGTAAAGTCCCGCTTGCAGTTGCCGTAGTTGAAGATCTTGATAGTTTCGCCGTTCACCAGCTTATTGGTAAAGCCAAAATATGCCATATCCGGACGACCAGCAGGGCCATACACGGTGAAGAACCGCAGACCGGTGGAGGGAATATTGTAGAGCTTGGAGTAGGCGTGTGCCATCAACTCATTAGACTTCTTGGTAGCCGCATACAGGGAAACAGGGTTATCCACCTTGTCATCAGTGGAGTAAGGCACCTTCTTGTTGCTGCCGTAGACCGAACTAGACGAAGCGTACACCAGGTGCTCCACAGGATAATGACGGCAGGCTTCCAGAATGTTATAGAAGCCGATCATGTTGCTCTCGATGTAGGCATCCGGGTTGGTGATGGAGTAGCGAACGCCAGCCTGGGCACCCAGATTGACTACAATATCCGGATGGTACTGTTCAAAAATGCTGTTGATACGTACCTTGTCCGCAAGGTTGCCCTTGATAAAGGTATAGTTTTCAAATTTCTGAAGCTCCGCAAGGCGAGCTTCCTTGATGCGGACATCATAGTAATCGTTCATGTTATCCAGACCGATGACTATGGTATCCGGCTCAGTGGTCAGAATACGCTTGGCAAGGTTAGAGCCGATAAAACCGGATGAACCGGTGATGAATACTGTTTTACCCATCTTTTTCACACTTACCCTTTTCTCCACACCATCTTATTGACCACGTTTACATATCCCTGAATGATGCGAACCACCTTCATGGACACGGTTTCGTCCACATAGTCGGGGCAGGGCTTACCCAGAACGCCCTTCTGTTTCATTTCAATCGCCATATCGGTGGCGTTGAGCAGTTCCCGGGTAGTGATGCCAGCCAGGATGAAATCACCGGCTTCCAGTGCCTCGGGGCGTTCTGTACTGGTACGAATGCACACGGCGGCAATGGGATGCCCAATGGACAGATAGAAGCTGCTCTCCTCGGGCAGCGTACCTGAGTCGGAGACGATTGCCAGCGCGTTCATTTGCAGCTTATTGTAGTCGTTGAAGCCCAGCGGCTCGTTGACCCGGACACGAGGATCCAACTGGAAGCCGCTCTTTTCCAGACGGTGCTTGCTTCTGGGATGGCAGGAGTAGAGAATGGGCAGATCGTACTTTTCTGCCAGCGCATTGATGGCGGTGAACAGGCTCAGGAAGTTCTTTTCAGAGTCGATGTTCTCCTCACGGTGGGCGGACAGCAGAATGTACTTGTCCTTTTCCAGCCCCAGACGCTCCAGCACGTCGCTTTTCTGAATCTTATCCAGATTCATGTGCAGCACTTCTGCCATGGGAGAGCCGGTCTGGTAGGTGCGCTCCTTGGGCAGGCCGGTATCCGCCAGATACTTCCGGGCGAACTCGGAGTAGCACAGGTTCACATCAGAGATCACGTCCACGATGCGGCGGTTGGTCTCCTCGGGCAGGCACTCATCCTTGCAGCGGTTACCCGCCTCCATGTGAAACAGGGGGATATGCAGCCGCTTTGCGCTGATGGCGGACAGGCAGGAGTTGGTATCGCCCAGCACCAGATAGCCCTCCGGCTGCAGCTCGGCCAGAAGCTCATAGCTGCGACCCAGAATGTTACCACAGGTCACACCCAGATTCTCGCCCACCACGGGCACCAGAATGTCAGGTCCGTATTCCCCGAAGGTGTTCTTCAGTTCAAAATCCTCCCAGAAAACGGTGGAAAGGTTTCTGTCCCAGTTCTGATTGTAATAGACCACGCAGCAGTCAAAATATTCCCGGCAGCGTTTGATAACCGCAGCCAGTCGGATGATTTCCGGACGGGTACCGCAGCCAATCATGACCTTAGTACGCCCATCATTTTTCCATTTAAAATTATGTTCCATAAAAATCTCCTATTGACAACCAGTATTTTTTCTTACACCGGCTCGAAGAAGGTGTCCGGGTGGTTGGGGTCAAAAATCTCGTTGCAGGTCATCACCGTCACCAGATTTTCCGTCTCGGACAGGTTGATGATGTTGTGAGTCCATCCGGGAACCATGTGGACAGCCTCGATTTTGTCCCCGGAAACTTCAAATTCCACCGTCTCTCCGGTGTTAATATTCCGTTCCTGAATCAGGCCGTGACCGGCAACCACGATGAACAGTTCCCACTTGGAGTTGTGCCAGTGCTGCCCCTTCGTGATGCCCGGGCGGCTGATGTTGATGCTCACCTGTCCGCAATCGGCGGTGTGTACCAGCTCGGTGAAAGAACCACGGTTGTCCACGTTCATCTTCAGGGCATACTTAAACTTGTCCGTGGGCAGATAGGTCAGGTACAAAGAATACAGCTTCTTGGCAAAGGAGCCGTCCGGCATTTTCGGCATCATCAGAGTGATGGGCTGTGCTTTGAACTCCTGCAGAAGATTCACGATTTCGCCCAGCGTAACCTTGTGGGTCACTGGAACACAGCAGTAGCGACCGTCTGCCTTCAGAACAGTCTCTACACCGTCAAATTCACAGTGCTGCTCCTTGCCCTCCAGCAGGTCAAACATCCCTTCTACCAAGTCATCGATGTACAGCAGCTCAAGCTCGGTGCTGCGGTCGTTGACGGTAAATGGCTCATCATTGGCAACCGCCCAGCAGAAGGTGCTGACAGCACTGTTGTACTTGGGGCGGCTGTGTCCCATCAGGTTGACAAAACGGTAAACCGCAACCTTTGCCCCGGTCTCCTGAGCATACTGGAAGAATAGTTCCTCGCCAGCCTTCTTGCTGCGTCCGTACTCACTGTTGCCGAAACGACCAGCCAGCGTAGCCTGAATGGATGAAGACAGCATGATGGTTGCCTTGTTATTGTGCTTTTTCAGGCAGTTCAGCAGGTCGGATGCAAAGCCAAAGTTGCCCTTCATGAAGTCTTCCGGGTTTTTCGGACGATTCACGCCTGCCAGATTGAACACGAAGTCTGCCTTCTGGCAATATTCATCCAACTCCTGCGGGGTGGAATCCAAATCATATTCGTAGATTTCTTCAATATGCAATGCCGGACGGGTCTTATTCTTTCCGTCTCGGATGTTTTTCAGGTTGTTACACAGGGCGGTTCCCACCATGCCCTTAGCACCTGTGACTAGAATGTTCATCCCTTCACCTCTTTAATGTACTGCGGTGCAGTCTGGAATATCTGCACCGTCCAGCACAGTTGCATGATTGCAGATGGTGCAGTTGCTGCCGATGCGGGCAAAGTTCCCCACCGTTGCGCCTGTGCGAACTACGCTGTTGGTGTAGATAAGGGCGTAGTCCCCTACCGTTGCATCACAGTGGACTTCCGTTCCGGCATTCAGCAGAACACCGTTGCCAACGGACGCACCATTCTGGACACAGGCATTTTGCAGCACCACGCAGCCACAGCCCAACTTTGCGTATGGACTGATGTAGGCGCTGGGCGCAACGATATTGGGAAAAGCAAAGCCAAGGGCTTTCGCCTTCTCATACACCTGTGCCCGGAACCGATTGTTGCCGATACCCACCACCAGCAAGCCGTACTCCTTCCGCAGCTCCGGCAAATCAGCAAGACTGCCAACCACCGGAATGCCACAGATTTCGCCCCCCACAGACTGTCCATCATCTACAAAGGCGCAATCGTATTGAAGCATCGCTTGTTCAGCAACCATACGACCGAAGCCGCCGGCACCAACCAACAGGAGCTTCTCCTTAGACATTGGGAATACCCTTCAGCTCGTTCTGGACATACTCAGTGGTCAGGATCTTCTTGACGGTGCCTTCCACATCCAGCCGATTGGTGTTGTGGCTGGTGTAGGACTCGTCAGCCATGGTATGAACCTCGCCCTTGACCACGAACTTATCGTAGTTCAGGTCGCGGTTGTCAGCAGCAACACGGAAGTAGTGGCCCATATCCTCGCTACGTAGGCGCTCCTCACGGGTCATCAGAGTCTCAAACAGCTTCTCGCCGTGACGAGTGCCAATGATGTTCGTACCGGTGTCGCCGAACAACTGCTGGACAGCCTTTGCCAGATCGCCAATGGTAGATGCATCGGACTTCTGAATGAACAGGTCGCCGGGGTTGCCATGCTGGAAGGCAAACATAACCAGATCCACAGCCTCATCCAGATTCATCAGGAAACGAGTCATGTTGGGGTCAGTGATGGTGATAGGGTTGCCGGCCTTGATCTGGTCAATGAACAGCGGAATAACACTGCCGCGGCTGCACATAACGTTGCCGTAACGGGTGCAGCAGATGGTCGTACCACCACGCTCAGCCGCTACACGGGCATTTGCGTAGATGACGTGCTCCATCATGGCCTTGGAGATACCCATGGCGTTGATGGGGTAAGCAGCCTTGTCGGTGGACAGGCAGACAACACGCTTGACGCCAGCGTCAATAGCGGCGTGCAACACATTATCAGTACCGATGATGTTGGTCTGGACGGCCTGCATGGGGAAGAACTCGCAGGAAGGAACCTGCTTCAGAGCAGCAGCGTGGAAGATGTAGTCAACACCGGGCATAGCGTCACGGATGGACTGGGGATTGCGGACATCACCGATGTAGAACTTGACCTTCTTGGCAGTGTCAGGATGCTTGGCCTGAAGCTCATGGCGCATATCGTCCTGCTTCTTCTCGTCACGGGAGAAGATACGAATCTCCTTCAGGTCGGAATCCAAGAAGTGCTTCAGAACGGTAGAACCAAAAGAACCAGTACCACCAGTGATCATAAGGGTTGCGTTATCAAATGCAGACATTTTATTTCCTCTTTCTTCTATTGCACTATTCTTATTTAAAGAATTCATAGGCTTGATGTGTTACTCTTAAAAGCTCTGATTTCATATCAGTGTTGTATGCTTGCATATCGTAGGGCAATTGGGTTTCTTTGCATTTATCAGCATACTCTTTTGTCGTTTCTATGAAATGAGCTGGTACCCCCCCCAGACTTCTCCAGGTGGAACGGAACGTGTTACGACACTTCCTGCCGCAACAACAGAATTCGGTCCAATTTCAATTCCGGGTAATAGAGTTGACCTCATTCCAATAAAGCAGTTGTCATGTATTACGATTGGCGCAAACTTAAACACATCTTTATATTCCTCCGTATCACGGAATAAAAAAGTGCCTGCGTCGTGTGTAATGAAGTTTACTTCTGCAGACAGGAGTACATGGTTTCCGACCTGAATCAACCACGGCTCGCTTCCCCACCGAGGATTGCCAGTAAATCTGCACTCGTTTCCAACCTTAACGCCGATTTTGCGTGCGTACTTAATCGGATTTCTTCTAGCTACCCTTTCTGTAATTTTTCGGATAAGTTTCATTTTCCATATCCTCCCACTGCTATTTCCGATTATGCCTTCTTGTTTTTCATATCCTTGTTTGCCTTCAGATAACGAACGCCATACAGAACCGTAACAGTAAAAATCAAAGCTGCAATAGCATAACGTACAAATGCATAATCATAAATTAAAATTGCCAGCATAGAAATAATAAGCGTCAGCACCGATATGATTGCGATCATTTTATTGTCGTACACAAAATCGACCGCTGTAACATTTTTCTTGAACTCACGATTTGCCCAAATTGACAGCAATGCTGCCATTACGATATAGGAAACCAGTGTTGTATATGCGGCAGCCATGTAACCATATGCATTGATCATGAGATAATTCAACACAATATTCAGCAGTGCTGCAATTGCAGAAGAAATCATGATCATTTTCGTTTTCTTTAAATAGACCAGAATATCCGAATACAAATTTGACACTGCAATAAAATATACACCACCTGCAATGGGGGGCATAATATAAATTCCTTTATAGTATTCCGCTGTCGCCAAAATCCTCACAATTTCCGGAGCAAGGTACACAAGTAAAATTGCGACCAAAGAGTACATTCCCAGCATCGTCATAGAAAGTTTTCTGATTTTGCTTTTCGGGTTTTCCATGTTTTGGTACAAATACGGTGTAAAAGAAGCGTTAATCGCAGTCCAAACCATCAATGACAACGAACTAACAGTATACAAGGTACTGTAAACACCCACTGCAGAATTCCCAACCATTTTACTTATCATAAGACGATCAGAAACACTTAAAATCTGAGATGCAATAGAATAGCCTATCAGCGGTAGACTCAACTGAAGTGAAAACTTCCAATACTTAGATGAATAAAAGCACTTACCCTTTAAGAAAATAGAAAACCATATAACTGCGGCAACACCATAAACTATGGAATAATTCGCAAATAGTCTTACGCTAGCAATATCACTAAAATCTATGCTATTTGCATATAAAACAGCAACTACAGCTAATCCGGATGCAGCTACAGCAGAAACAATTGTTACTGCTCCTGACAGTTTATATCGATATTCAAATCTCTGCCTTGACAACCAAAAGTCTCTAGCGGGCGCAACCAGTAAGCCAACAAGGAGAAGGATCATAAGATGCGTTGGAAGTCCCGTCATTCTATTCCAGAAAGACGGTGCCAAAGCATATAGAAATACCAATCCAATAGCAACGAGAGAAGTCAGCGACAGAACAGACGAAACATACTGATCTCGCTCACTTTCAAACTCTCGTAGGGCCATGAAGAATCCACCTGATGTTAGCGCCAGCGTCGATACAACCGTTATCATGGAATACCATGAACTATATAGGTTCACCATGCCTACCTGATCAGTGGACATGATTCGAGTAAAAATCGGAGTAGTAATAATTGCAAGTCCACGTGTAAAAACGGTCGCAAACAAATATACAATCGCCGATTTAAATCCTACCGGTATCTTTTTTTTTAATACTTTTTTGTTCATGCGAAGAAAAAACCTCTCTTATTTTCGAAGCAAAATATAATCATTGAACACTTGGAACTGATGAAAAAATCCATAATAGTACATTAACGTACTTCCTAAATGCTACTGATGCCACAGTCTCATATTACTCGGCCACAACCATATCGGCCTTGACAGGACGCTCATAAACGGCATACTCTTCCGTATCAATTATTCTTGAATATCTGAGAACCCTTGTAGCATCTGTCTTCAACGGCCACCTTGAGCCAATCAGTTTAGCGGCATTCTCCTTTGTTATCTTATCTGTAATCACACTTCCGACTTCTCTCGCTGCGTAAGTTAAATCAGCCCATTCACAGCATCATTTAACACCGCCACATATGCAGACCCATCGAAAAGATGCTTTCCTGTATTCAAGGCGCTACGTTTCAAATCATCAATTTCACCATCGCTCAGTGAAATAATACGGTCAAGGGCAGCTATAATGGTATTTGTATTACATCCTTCAACTTTAATACCATTCTGGCCATCTTGAATAATCTCATCCGCACCACCAACACTATTACAGAGCACTGGTACTCCTAAAGAAAGGCTCTCAGAAAGCTTTGTGGAAAAGCCTGCCTTCGCGTATCGCAGATTTTCACGGAGAAGAACACTAAAATCCGCCATTTTTACAATCTCAATGCACTTTTCATGCGGAATACGTCCATATGCTATGATGCCTTTCTGTTCTGGATCAGAAATTTTCATCAACGCCATTACCTGCTCATTAGATACACCTACAATATCAGCGATAATATCAACTTGCTTTTCATTTCTTTTTGCAACCGCATCCAAAAAAGGAAGAATCAAATCCTTCTGTGCAGGAGAACCAGCATAAACCGCATGTCGAACACGGCGTACCGTAGGATTAATAGCTGTCTCAATGCAGTCCATAATCGGTGGAATCTCAATCACATTTTTGCACCCAATGGATTTATAATAAGCCGTAAAATAGGGACTGATAGAAAGGATATAATCCGGCTTCTTGTCCATCTTCCTGATTCTATAGTCAACGTTCTTCGCAACGATGCGATCCCATTTTCTCGAACGAGAGATCTCATACCACTCCGTTACATCTGCTCCCACTGAAATGCCTCGTTTATGACAAAAAGATACGATTTGACTAGTAAGTCGTTCTTTATCATTGTAGACAATGACCGTGTCCGGTTTCTCAATTTCAATTATTTCCTTAATGACTTTAAGATCGTAAACACCGCAGAAAATATTAACGACATTCTTTACACGTGATTCAAACTGCCGCTTTCGGATGTATTTGAATCCATCATATTGTATTTCTTGGTTTTCCTTCAATCCTGGCTGGCTCAAGCATAAAAAGGCAACGTTATTTCCTGACTCACGTAACAGTTTTGCAATTTGAAACACTCGAATTCCTGCTGCTGTTTCAGGCAGTCCAAACCAACCAATGTAAAGAATATTGCTCATTTAGAATCTCCCCCATCACAGGTCAACGAAAAGACGTGCCCTATATACAACATCATTAACGTTTGTTTCAAATCGCAGTAAACCGCATTGAAAATCGAAAGCCCTCCCAAAGCCATAAACCAGCATAATAACGGAAGCAGAGCGATTATCTTAACCCGTCTAGATTTCAAAACTCTAAGAAAGGTCACAATTTGGGGCATAAGCCACATCAGCATAAATACTATTCCATAATGAAATGATATAAAAATGTATTGATTATCTATGTTTGCTATGTACCCCTGAGCTGAATCATAATACACTGCTGTAGCACCGTTTCCAAACAGCCAACCAAAAAAAGTTGATGCCTTGGCAATCTCAAAATATTGATGGCTTCTACTGTTCTGTCCAAGCTTGTTATACAGTAATATCATACTGCTCGGGAAATATTTATTTAATATTTGCAGAATCAGATACACGACTAAAATCAATAACAGTAATCGAATGATCTTTGCGCGAAAATTATGTTTCGTACTCCCTGCCAGATAAGCCACAATCCCCACTAGACATGACTGAATAATCCAACTTCTTGAGTTAATAATAACTGCAAAAACTACAATAAAGCCAATAAGTACTAGCTGACATAATCCTATCCCTTTATCGTGGATCACTCTATCTGACAAATATACTACCGCACACCAAAACAAAGAAACATAATAAAAAATCAGCGAAGAGTTTCCTACAACTACAACCCCATGCTCTGCAACCAAAGCAACATATTCGTATATAAGCAGCAGCATATGTGCAACAATCAATGGAGGCAGACATTTTTCCAATTCAGTCCATATATCTTTATCCATACCGATAAAAATAGCTAAAGTTAGCAAATAAATAATCGGCGTGGTTGGCGAGGTAATCGCTAGATAGGCACCCTCTTCAATAAAAGATTTAGAAAGATAGAAAAAGGAAATCAATACGAACATTGCCCCATAAAGGAAATGCCTACGATTTTCGCAGAGTTTTGAAACTGCCACGATAATTAGCAAGAATAAGGCAGAATATATTAACACAATATAAACCGGTGAGGAGGTATCACCGCGTTTAAAAAACATAGCATATTTTTCATTAACCCATGTTGCATCTTTGTAAGAGTATACTAATGCTATAAATAACGCAGCAATTGCATAAATCACACACGCTTTTTTTTGTTTAAACTCCATCCTTGTTTCCTCTACAGTTTTTGATAATCTTAATCCATTCCTCAGAAATCGTCATTTTATTCACGCGATCTCGAATCAACTCAGCTTGTTTTCCCAGCTGTCTAGCTTTTTCTTTATCATTTATAATTTCGATTATCGCATTTGTGAGGTCTTTTTTGCTGTTACACGGAACAATTGCTCCGTTTTCTCCTGAACATATTAACTCTCTCGCCCCACCTGGAGAACAATCCGTAGAAACACACGGCAGTCCTATTGCCATCGCTTCAATCAATGCATTCGGGATACCCTCATAGTCTGAGCTCAGCACAAACAGCGATGCATCCTTAATGTAGTTCTGAATTCCGGACTTTGCTCCAGGCAGAAAAACTCTATTTGTAAGGCCTTTCGATTCAACAAAAGCCTCCAGTTCCTTTCGCAGGCTTCCCTCTCCATATATCACTAAATTATAGTCGGGTAGTTCTTCTGCCAGCATAGAAAAGGACTCGATGAGAAGTTTTTGGTTCTTTTGTGGTTCCAGCCTTCCTACCGAGACTATTTCCTTCTTCTCATTTGAAAAATCATGCGTCGGAAAAGCTGATGTATCCAACGGGTTTAAAATCACAACACTTTTTTTCTGTACTTTCGGAGGGTAACATGCCTGCGCCCCCTTTGTTTGAAACACGATTTTGTCCGCTCTATTCTCAACAATTTTCCGGTACACCTGGTCAATCGGACGTTGATTTGTTCGATTCGGATCATTCCGTTCGGAATAAATCAGTGGAATATGTAACCCAAGAATAGCTATAGATGCTAGTGCACACAAATCATTATAAAACGAGATTACTACATCTGGCTTCCACTCTTTGCAGGTTTCTCGAATGATTCTAATTATTGCTAGCTGACCAACTTTCGCTTTTTTTATATCTTCATAGCAACTAACAACCTCAACATTTTGTGCCAATGGGTATTTACTAATTTTTTCAGTCCTTGTTACCAAAATTCGGGTTTCGCAGTCATTCTTTGCCCACTCATTTACGAGAACGCTTGTAACTCTTTCCGCCCCACCATAAAGCATTCCTGCAGACACAAACAGACACTTCATCTTTAACACTCCAGCACTTTATAAACATCGATATATTTCGCAGCCATCGTCTCTGACGAAAAATCTTCGGAGCGCTTTTTAGCAGCCATTCCCAACCTTTTCCTCAATACACGATCAGAGTAAAGTTGTTCCATGCCATGAGCAACGCCTTCTACATCTGGTGGAACCAATAGTGCATTTTGTTCGTCTGTAAGCATATCAGGAATTCCACCAACCGCACAGGAAATAATAGGCAGCCCTGTTCCCATGGCTTCTATAAGTGTCATCGGAATCCCCTCATACTTTGACGGAAGGCAAAACGTATCCGCATCATGTAGAAATGGGTAGACATTTGCTTGTAAGCCCAAAAAATCAACTTTGCTCTTTATCTTCAGGGACTTTACAAGTTCCTCCATCTGCGGTCTCAACTCCCCCTCGCCAATCAACTGGAGCTTTACATTTTCATGTGCTGCAGCAATTTTTGCAAATGCCCGAATAAGGGTCTCATGGTTTTTTACTTCCATAAATCGTCCGACATGCAAAAATGTATAGCAATCCTTGATGTCGTATGTCTCCTTCGGAGAACATTTCGACAAATCAATTCCATTATAGATTGCGGGGATCTGTTTTTCCGGTAAGCCATATACCTGCTGAATTGACCTTCTGACTTCATTACTTAATGCAACCGGCGTAACACTGCAGTGCTTATACATAAACGAATTGATTTTTCTTCCAGTACTGCCTTGCTCCTTTTGAGCCATATTGTGCACCGTGTGTACTCTTCTCTTGACTCCTGCTAATACTGCTGCCGGCAGTGCATACTTGGATGCGTAGATATGTGTATGGACCACATCGGGTCTTTCTTCTCTGAACAGTTTTACGAGCTTCACGAAGATTGCAGGATCAAATCCAGGCTTCTTTTCAAGAAACACAATGCGAACCCCATTCTTCACAAGCCTTTCAGTGATTGCAGTCTGCTCTGAATATAAGCTGACTGCAATCACCGTTTCACCAGCGTTTTTTAACGCTACACAAAGGTTTTCACACATTATTTCAGCTCCGGCAAGTCTAAAAACCGGTATAACCTGTATAATCTTCATCCGCTCGTTCTCCATCAAACCTTATAAGTAATATATCCTTCTGTGGCATTCTCCCGCGAAATGATCTTTCCCGGATTGCCCACAACAACCGAATGCGAAGGAACATCAAAATTTACGTAGGCATTCGGCGCAATCAAAACATCATCACCAATTACTATCCTGCCTACCACAACCGCATTTGACCCTATCCAAACTTCATTCCCGATAGTTGGAGCACCATTTCGCTTTCCACGGTTTTCTCTTCCTACCGTACAACCCTTGTTCATGTTGCAGTTCTTTCCAATTACTGCTTGAGGATGAACATTTATATTGTGCGCATGACCAATATAGAGCCCTTCACCGATGTCACTTGATAAAATCTAAAGACCATACTTTCTACTTGCACGCAAGGACTTTAACGTAAACAGTACATTTCTTCGAGAACGAATATGGAGCAGGTATCTCAAATCATATCGAGTAATCAAATCAAGCCATGACCTGATTCCCCATTTTTTCCCGGTCATTCGGTAATAATCTGCCCTGAATACTGCGTTCAAGTTACTCTACTCCCATCTCTTTAATGATTTGCTTAATAACATGCTCTTCGCTGTAAGATTCGGCTTTTTTGAGGCAATTCTTCTTCATTACCATCATATCCGATTTATGATTTATGGCATAAATAATTTTCGTTTGTAGTTGCTCTGGCTGCTCAAAGTCATAGATCAAACCCGTATAGCCATCTTTTAACATCTCATCACAATACTGCCATCTACGTGCAATGACCGGTACTCCAGCAGAGAGTGCATCGATAATAGTTCCGGGAATTCCCTCATGCTTCCAATGGGTCGGAAAGAGCAATGCATAATAGTCTTTTAACGCTTCAACGCTTTCATTTGCCGGAATGACACCACAGTACCGACAAGTTGCGTTTTGACTGAGCAACTCATTTAGATGCACCATGTAGGCTTCTTCAGCCGGTCCGTAGATATCCAGCGATACTACTTCTCTTTGATACTCGTCATTGATTTCTCGAACTGCATCTATCGCATCCTCGATGCCCTTTTCCTTCATCACTCGACTGAACGTACAAAGCTTGTACGGTTCATCGTACTCTTTCCGCAGTTCCGTTTCCTTCATCAACCTCAGTTTTTTGAAATTCGGAAGATAGATTGCATTTTTCACTCCAAGTTTCTGTAATTGATCTGCAAGTTCAATGCTCTCCATCCAGTTTCCCTTAAACGAGGAAACATACTTTTTCCATTTTGGTTTTTCTTCGACTTCCCTTGCAAGTCTACCACCAATACCATAATGATAAACGTCTTTATTCATATATCGGCTCATAAAGCTCAAAACTGGAAACAGTACTTTTCGTCCATTCGACGAAAGCAAAACGATATATTTTTTGTCTCTAAGACCCCCGTTCAAAAACTGCGACACAAAGATAAACGGATTCTTTTTAATGTAATATGTATCTATCCGATCGACATCTTCGAGTCCGTATCTCTTAAGCGCATCATAAATTGCAATGGTCTTGACCGTTTGACCATCATTAAACTTTTCATTGCCTCCAAAGTGGCCAATAATGCCAATTCTCATTGCTTTTGCGTTTCCTTTCTTATATAACCAGTTTCGAACCCATCTCATTCAGAAACTCTTGTGTATAGTGTGAGAAAACTCCATTTGTTGGCGAAAATGTCAATTCACCAAAATAAACCCTACCGTTTATGTCATACAAATCAACTCGAACAAATTTGAAATCAGCAGATAGTTCTCGAGCAATTTCTATCATCTGATTAAAATGTTCCGGCTTTTCCACCGTATCAGCAGTTTCATCGGTTAGGCCACTCAAATGGTTCCAGTTCATATCAAAGATATGTCTACTTACCCTATTTCCTATCTCCGTTACAACCCTATCGCCGCACACTAGAACAAACTGCGGAACACCATTCATACAATGAAACTTATAGTCAATCAGTTTGTCAGCGTCTGCCAGATATTCTTCTGCATAAATCCGATGTGGGATTTCCAGATAATGCGGTTCCATTGAATATGTTCCGTAGGTTGTTTTCAGCCATTTGGACATTTCAGCAACACATTTATTCTTATCCAGCTTTTCCTTTTCTGGTACAAGGTAATTCATCTTGCAGCCATGTGTTGCTTTAAAAACAAAACTGTCCGGAAGTACCTTAAAGTTGATTTCCTCAATTTTGCTCCATGGTCCACCAGCAAGCGGGACTAGAATACTCTCTAATCCCTTATCCTTAACATATTGACGAACCGCATACTTGTCTGTACACTCCGGTGCCAATGGAGATGGATCATGTAACTCAATATATGTCACTTTGTCAGCCAACGATTTTGGATGTTTAAGATTTAGGTCCCGGTGAAATCGTAATCTCGTATCAAATTTCTTAGCAGCGTCCACACTGAATATTCTGCTAATTCCGGTCAGCACTTTTCCATAAGCAACCTTTATGTTCATAACTTTCCTCCACCCTTGATTTACAACAAAGATGGAACATGAACCGTCCGACTTAGATCTGCAGCAATTTGCCCATCTCTAAATCAAACTTGTCCGAAAGGTACGGAAAAACACAATGTGCCGGGGAGAACGTCAGTTCTCCGAAATAGACCTTTCCCTCAAGCTCATACAAATCCACTCGTACAAACTTGAAGTCTTCTGACAGGATCTTAGCTATACGAATCATTTCATCTAGGTTTTCCGGCCTCGGTAATTTTCCATCGCCAGGACGCTCCAACCCAGAAGAAACAATTTCCGGAATCGGCTTCCAATCCATATCAAACAGGTCTAATGTCACCTGCATCGCTTTGTCGCCGTTGCTCTTTCGGTCGCTACATGTCAGCACAAACTGCGGTTCCCCATTAAGGCAATGAAACTTGTAGTCCACAAGCTGATCTGCCTTTTCAAGATACTTTTCAATGTAGAACCGATGTGGAATCTCAATGTAATGAGGCTCCATCGAGTATGTTCCGTATGTAGTGTCCATCCATCTTTGGATTTCTTTTTTACATTTTTCTGAATCAAACTTAGACTTGTCCGGCACAAGGTAATTCATCTTGCAGCCATGAGTTGCCTTGATTGCAAAACTGTCGGGTAACTCAGTCAAGTTGATATCTTCAAATCGAGTGTACCCCCCCATAAATTGGAACGAGGATATCTCCTAAACCCTTATTCGTAACATACTCTCGCACTGCATATTTATCAGTGCAACTGGCCGCCAAGGGAGACTGTTCATGCAGCTCAATGTAAGACACCTTATCAGAAAGCGTCTGCGGATTCTTCAGATTCAGTTTCTTATGATCACGAAAAAGCGTATCAAACTTCTTCGCATTATCAATTCCAGCGACTGCCGTTATACACGACAGTAACCCGCCATATACTTCCTTCTTATTCATTTGAAAGGAGTCCCTCCTTCTCAGGTTTTCTCATTTTCTCTGACGATCACTCTCGGCTTGTTCATAACCACTGTACAATTATCCGGAATATCATCCACTACGATTGCGTTTGCTCCAATTCTCACATTATTGCCGACATGGACATTTCCGATAATTTTCGCACCTGCACCAATTAAGCAGTTGTTGCCAATAGTTGGTGCCCCCCCCGAGAATTTTGGAGGTCATTCGAGCCAATCGTAACCTGCTGGTAAATCACACAACCCTCGCCGACTTTCGCTCTCTGTGAGATGAAAATCCCATAAAAGCCATGTGGCGTTGCAAAGCGGTTGATATCAGGCAAAATAGGAATGCCCGCACCATAATGCTTTCTGATAATCTTACAAAGATAATTTTCTAAGCAATGTTTCCCGGGGCGTTTCAAAATTTCCTCTCTTGCCATCCAGAAGGCATCAACATCCCCCAAGCCAAACAACGCCTTAATGTATCTCAGTGGATTCATTACACTTTCCTCTTATCAATACCCATTCCAGTGCCCTTGACCCAAGCCCAGCAGCCAAGTTCATACAGGCTACGAACCACATTGTGCCCTTCGATTTCATGATAGAGCTGCCAGTGGTACTTTGCCTGTTTCAGCTTATTGCTGGACACCGAGCCTGCACGACCCATGCGATATGTACCAAGAACTTCCTCCATCCCGTAGCAGTAATCCGTCTTTTTCAGGATCTTAAGCCACAGGGCAAAGTCGTTTCTCTTTTTAATCGGAGGCACCTCGAACTTGCCAAGTGCTTCCTGATCGTACATCACTGACAGATTACCGATTGGATTGGACAGCCGAATCATCTTTTTGTAGTCCGTTTTCTTCGGAGGAATGAATACCGTGTGCAAGTCGTTTCCTTCCTCGTCCATCCAGCCATAGCCGGTCGCACTAAACTTTGCGCCAGTCCGCTCCATAAAGGCGATCTGCTTTTCCAGTTTATCCGGCATCCACAAGTCATCGCTATCCAGAAATGCGATATACTTGCCAGTCGCCCGCTTCATGGCCTCCGTCCGGGCAACCGCTGGTCCCCCATTCTGCGGAAGAACATAGTAGTGGATATTGGGATGCTTCTCCAAGTACGGCTTCAACACTTCGGCAGTGTTATCCGTGCTACAGTCGTCCACAATCTGAACCTCCCAGTCTGTAACCGTCTGGGCAATCACAGAATCAAGCGATTGCAAAATAAACTTGCCGCAGTTGTAAGTCGGCATAATCACACTAACTAGCATTCAATCGTCCCTCTCCGCATATCAAAGATTACAGCCCAGACTCATTTTCCAAGAGTCTGAGCCGTTTATTCCTTATAAAGCTCTACTAATCGTCCTCAGCAGTGTGATCTACACACTGCCGCTATGTCTTGTACCGCCACAATAAACGTTTCTTCGACAAATTCGTGCTACGGCAACCGCTGTCTTTAGTCCTGACAGCACCAACGTTCGCCACGGTAGCCTCTGCCTTTATTCCCGGTTCCACTCATCCATGCCACAGTAGCTCCCTTGCTTATGCCGGATTACCCCACACGAATGAGCATCTCTGCGACCATGTGTTTATAATCATCTTGCTCACACCCGACTTGTTATCTTCAAGACCGGGATGAAATCGCAGATGAGGTTATCATTGCTCAGCCCAGATAACGCTATGTGAAAGTCACCACAGTGTCGGTAATATCATCACAGTGCCATCTGGCATAAACCCACGAGCTACGGTCGCATCCATAAAAGTGCTTTTTCGGGGCATAAAAGCCTGCATTCAACCTCATTTTGCCCTCTCTCACGCTTGGGTTCTCGGCATTCTGCACTATCATGAGTGCTGTATCGCCCATATGCAGGGCAATTCGCCCGCTTTCCAGCTTAACGCTACTGTAAGAGCTGCATTTATACCTGATTCCACTCTGGAATTACCACCAATTTTTAGCGGCTCGAAATGTACAAAAACGTCGCTATTTAGTGGCTTTCTCCGCTCATTGCCGTGGTTTGACCCTCGGAAACGCCCTCGGTGCTTTCAGGCATAAACAGGATTTTAACAGTGGCAAACATAATCTTGAAATCCTCTACAATGCTCGGATGAGCTATGTACATCAAATCCATAGTCAGTTTGTCGTAAGGAGTAGTATTGTACTTGCCATAAACCTGGGCATACCCAGTTAAACCGGCTTTGGCCTGCAACCGCAGAGAGAACTCCGGCATTTCCTCGCAGTATTGAGCAGCAATCTCTGGACGTTCCGGACGGGGGCCGACGATGCTCAAGTCACCCTTCAAGATATTTATAAGCTGCGGCAATTCATCAACGCGGCAAGCACGAATGATTTTGCCAACGGGCGTGATGCGGTCATCGTTTTCGCCGCTGGAAAGACGGGCAACGTCGTCCTTTTCAGCATCGACCCGCATGCTTCTGAATTTGAGAATACCGAATTCTTTGCCATCCTTCGTTAAACGAATTTGCTTGTAAAATACTGGACCGTGATCTGTTGCTTTGATGGCAATAGCCGTCACAAGGAAGATCGGACTCAGAATCACAAGCGCAATAGCAGAAATGACAATATCCAGCAGTCGTTTTACAAACAGATACTCCGGCTGAGGATTATACCGGCCAACACGAAGCATCGGCAAGTGGAACATGTGCATGTGATGTGCACCGGACATAATAGTGTCACCGATGCGTGGTACTACAAATACAGTAATGTTGTTTTCTACACAGTATTTCAGAATAATATTCCGATCATGGCTGTGGATGCCGCTCAAAAACACTGTGTTGATGCCGTCCAGCATGGAAAGATTCTCGATGCACTCCCCCTCCATAGCTGTGAAAACCACTTTGTACTTGGCATCAAGACCGTACTTACCAATCAGCCGCTCCATACCGCGTCTGGTATCATAAATAACAGCTGTGGCTTGCGGCGGGAAGGTTTTAAAGTAGGCGTGGTGAGCGTTATAAGCCCAAATTGAGGCCATAATAACCTGCCCCACAAGAGCTGCAACGCCAGGAAGAATGTTGGGCAGGTGCTTGGACAGTAGCCAGATCACGATGTACATGATAAAATCGCTGACCGCAGCCGCCAAAAATTGTTCGTAGATAATTTCGGAGATACGCTGCATTGACATCAGAAAGGAGTCATAAACGCGTCCAAAGATGATGAACAGCACAAAGAACAGTGCCACGACCAGGTAATCGCCCTTTGCATAATACGGCGATGCAACACGCTTAGCATAATATAGATACCAGCACATTGCAAATGGTATCGTCACAAGCACAGCATCTAACAGCTTTATCATCCGCAAAATCAAGTCATGTCTAAACCTTGTCATGTTCTTACTCCTCGTTCTTATTTACACACATATTATTTTCAATACTGCAATTGAAATCAGGGAAAGCAGTTTTGAGCAGCAAAAGGCATTCCCACAAATTACTCATAGAAAATCCTTAGCACAATTCAGCAGTCTACCAACGCAATATTTTGCCAATATATGTATTGATATAATAGCACACAATTCGACATTTATCAACAAATCGGATTCACTTTAATTATACAAGTACACAAATTCAGCACATTTTACAAATACACCCTTATTTATAAGGTGAATGAGGCTAAAATTCGATAGATTGTTATATGTAACAGTCAATTGGTACATGATTCAAGTTTTGCTTAAACCGCAACTGATTCAAATAAAAACAGATTGCTACGCTTGTGATATGTACCCAGAATTCTGGACACATGAAAAATTGAATTAGGTGCACATGGATGCCTCTCTGAATTTTGTAGGAGGCATCCATTTTGTTTTCTCTTGGATTCTTTCGTTGTTGTAGTAATTTATGTAGCCGTCAACAGCCTTGGCATATGCCACAATGCTTTGGGAGGCCCTTCTCATGACAGCCAGCTTGCGCGTAAAAAACGACAAATACTATGTCGTGCTCACGCATACGACAGATGGCAAAAAAAATCAGACCTGGGTTTCCACAGGGCTGTCAGTAACAGGAAACGAGGGCAAAGCCAGGCAGATCATGCTTGACATGCTCGGCGAAAAGCCTGAGCAGGCTGCCCCTCCTGATATGCTTTTCAGTGACGCTGTGCGTCGCTGGCTGGAGGACGTCCGACATCGCGTGGACGAGGTCACATACCAAGGATACGAGGTACAGGCCCGGGCGCACATTCTCCCCTACTTCGATGACCTGCAAATCCAGCTGTGCGATGTTGACGGCGAGACGCTGCAGACGTACATCAACGTAAAGGCTAAATTCGGGCGTTCTGATGGCCACGGCGGCCTATCCGCGGTTAGCTTGCGTCAGCACAAGAACGTGCTCAATCAGACGCTCAAATTAGCGCAGAGGGACGGTCTGATCCAGACAAATCCCGCCGATCTGGTCGTCATGCCGCACGCGGCGCAGTTTACCGGCACGTTCTACACCGAAGCGCAGATGCGAGACCTGCTGACTGCCGTCAAAAACGAACGCCTCTACCCTATCATCTATGTCACCGCGCTGTATGGCCTGCGCCGCAGCGAGGTACTAGGGCTGAAATGGGACAGCATCAACTTTGCGATGCAAACGCTGACCATACGGCACACCGTGGCCCGGGTCACAAAGGTCGTGGAGAAGAACAAGACCAAAAACGCATCCAGCTTCCGCAGCTTTCCCCTGACAGACGACGCGGTGCGGCTGTTCAAAATCCTGCTTCAGCAGGAGCAATACTACCGCAATCATTATGGCAAGGACTACATAGACAACGACTACGTATTCACATGGGAGGACGGGCACCCCTACTCCCCCGACTATGTGAGTCACACCTTCCACAAGCTGCTGAAGAAGTACGACCTGCCCCATATCCGGTTCCACGACCTGCGCCACACCTGCGCCAGTATGCTGCTGTCGGAGGGCTACGGCCTGAAGGACGTGCAGGAGTGGCTGGGACACTCGGACATCAAGATGACCGCGAACATCTACGGCCATCTGGACATACGCCGCAAGCGCTCCATCGCCAACGGCTTGGAGCAAGCGTTGCCGCGATTGAAGCCGTAAAAACAAAAAAGCGCCAAATCCTTTCGGATTTGACGCTCCTGCTGACCTTGACAGCCATCTTTGGTCCGAGTGGCGAGAGTCGAACTCACGGCCTCTTGAACCCCATTCAAGCGCGCTACCAAACTGCGCTACACCCGGTCAACCGGGCTGTCTCGAATCAGCTTTATTATTATAGCGGATATGAAGGAGAATGTCAACAGGGTTTTGCAAAAAATATAATTTTTGCATTTTTCCGCGCAAAGCGCTGCATAAATCCGACGGCGGATGCTTGACTTTCCCGCGCAGGTGCGCTATACTTAATATCCTGCCACAATAGCAAAGGAGGTGTGCCCCATGGCAGAGGACAAGAGTGCAAAAAAAATGATTGCCGTCAACCGTGAGGTGCGCCACGAATACTTTGTCATCGAGGCACTGGAAACAGGCATCGAGCTGGTAGGCACCGAGGTCAAGAGTCTGCGTGCCGGAGGGGTCAACCTGAAGGATTCCTGGGCAGACATCGATGACGGCGAGCTGATTGCCAAGGGCATCCACATCAGCCCCTATGAGCAGGGCAACATCTTCAACAAGGACCCGCGCCGTCCGCGGCGTTTGCTGGCACACAAGGCGGAGATCCGCCGTCTGTGGCAGCAGATCAAGCTGCAGGGCTACACGCTGGTGCCGCTCTCTCTTTACTTTAAAAAGGGGCGCGTCAAGCTGGAGCTGGGCCTGTGCAAGGGCAAAAAGCTGTATGACAAGCGTGCGTCTGCTGCGGCGCGCGACGCCAAGCGCGACATTGACCGCGCACTCAAAACGCAGCGATAAGTTGTTTCTACTTCACTTTCCCGGTAGGCTTGCCTGCCGAATATACGGGGCTGTAATGGTTTCGACGGGGAGAGAGAGGCGTGAGCAGCGGGCCGTGGCGGTGACCCACGATAAAAGCGCCAACTTAAATTAACTGACAACAATTATCCTGTTGCCGTAGCTGCCTAATTAGGCGCTGCCGTCCTGCCCGTGTTAGTACCGCATGGGGTCAGGGCGTCGATTAGGTACTGAACGTGAACGGGCTTAAGCTTTGCGGCCCGGCATGAACTTATGAAGCTACCAAGGTGTAGTGCGTGTGTGCTCGCCCGCACCAAGGGAAATTTAATAAACACACTGCGCCCGGAGATACTCTAACTGATTTCTTTTCGGACACGGGTTCGACTCCCGTCAGCTCCACCATATTGTGCAAATCCGAACTCAATCTTCTTTGTGAAGCATTGTTTCGGATTTGTTTTTGTTTCAGAGGATGTGGATCAGTCCACATCCTCTTTTTTCGGCGCATCGTAAGTAAGCGCCTGTTTAGCATTCCAGATGTCAGCCGTGGTCGGGTCGCTCCCGCCAACCCGCGGGCCGCATATATGCGGTCCCTACAACGCAACAAAAACAAAAAGCCGCTTACCTCAAACGAGATAAGCGGCTTTTGGCAGGACTTTGCGCACAGCGTCCGAACACTTCACCACACGCAGCATCGTTGATTTCTTGCATCCGCACGACCACCTTACCATTATCGGTATAATTAAATGCAATGTCAAAGTGATCGTCGTACAAATAGATGGCGTTGACAAATGTCTTAATTAGCCGCTTTTGGCTATCACGGTCTGCCATATCCAGCGCGGCTATCTCTTGTAGGAAAAACAGAATCATATCCCGTGTGAGCTTAAAGCCCCCAGCCAGTCCCGCCTCAGCGCGGGCTGCACTGAGGGCTTGTTTTTGGTCTGTCAGTTCATCCATGCGGGCTTTTGTCATCTCATTGATGATGCCCATTTCGATGGCTTTCATCACATTGGAGAGCGCCCTATCCACATCGGCTATCTGCTTATCTAGTGCCTTGATGGTATCGCCGGATGTATCGCTACGCTCATAGGCAGCCCATACCTGATCGGCGATGTTTTCCAGTGTAGCCGGATTTTCTAGCAGTTTGCCGATTGACCTCAGCACCAGTGACTCAATGACATCTTGCCGCACCGGCTTTTTGTCACAGCTCTTTTTCTTTTTTCGATTCCAGCAGGTATAGTAGTTGTGCTTTGTGCCGTTGCGCCCGTGGCCGCTCTCCCCTACCATCATCGCGCCACAGTGGCCGCAGAACAGCTTATCGGTCAGCAGATACTCAGTCTTAGACCATACCCGCGCCGGGGCGCGGCGGTTTACCTTGAGCATTTCCTGCACTTTGTCGAATGTGGCGTGGTCGATCAGTGCAGGCATACCGCCCTCATTGCGGATGTCGTGGAAGATGTACACGCCGGTGTACTTCTCATTTTTCAGCAAGCGGTGCAGGCTGTTGACGGTAAACTCGCCGCCGCGCGTCGTTCTGACCCCCTGCGCGTTGAGCCATGCAACGATTTCCGAGATGGTTTCGCCGTTGGCGTACCGCTTGAAAACCTCTGTCACAAACGGGGCGGTTTTGGGGTCAACCTCATATCGTTTTGTGTCGGGATTGACATTGTACCCGATAATCTTGCAGCCGCCCACGGTTTGGGATTTCTTGGCACTCTCGCGCTGGCCCCGGCGCACATTCTGCGCCAGTTGAAGCGAGTAGTATTCTGCCATGCCCTCAAGCACGGAATCCAGAATAACGCCCTCTGGGCCGTCTGGCACATCCTCTGCAACGCGCTCCACCCTGACCCCATTCTTTTTACAGCGGTAACGGTTAAAGGCGATTTCTTCGCGGTTACGACCAAATCGGTCAATTTTCCACAATAGGATAACCCCGAATTGATGCGTTGCGGTATCGGACAGCATCCTTTGAAATTCTTCTCGGTCATCGTTGCGCCCGGTCATTGCCCGATCGGCATAGATATGGATGATTGTGTAGCCATGCTGTTCTGCATACTTCTGCGCTGCGGCAATCTGCCCCTCGATAGATTGCTCGGTCTGACCGTGGGACGAATACCGCGCGTAAACGACGGCGATTTTATCAACTGAACTCAAACTATCACCCCCTTATTTAACGAAAACGGCCTCAAATTTGCGTTTAATGGCTGTAAAACCAAATTGTTATAAGAATAACGCCGAGAATGACCGCCACCAAAATGGCGCATCCCTCGTTTGTGTTCAGTTTATTATATTGGGCATTGAGGTCATCCTGCGTGGTAAAGTCAAAGCTGTATCCGCAATTCTCGCAGTACGCGATGTTACGGCGATGAATCTTTGTATCACCAGATGCGAGACTAATGCCCGAGACGGTCGTTGCGCCGCCTGTCGACGTCGTACCGTTCACTACATGCTTAAACCGCACCTTGGGGCTGCTGCACATTGGGCAGACCCTCTTTGATGGCTGGGTCTGTTTGACCTTATTCTTTTGCGCGTGATAGCCGAGAGCGCACAGCAACGCAATGACAAATGCGATGATGAGTGCCGCAAATCCTAAAAGCATATACAGACCGATTGTCAAAATCAATGTAATAAAAGCCATCATGTTAAATCCCCTCCGGGCCATAGTCTGGCAAGCCCCGACAGATACCTACAGCCACACCTTCGATGCGCAAATCGTTTATTTCTTCTTTCGTGTAGGTCATCGGCGTAAACCGAGGGTTTTCTGGCTGTAAAATCACAGTGTCATCATGCCGGTAAAAATGTTTAAGCGTTGCTTCATCGTCAATCAGCACCGCCGCAATCTGCCCGTTTTCAACGTTGGGCTGGGAGCGGATACAAACCAAATCGCCATCTTGAATCGTCGGGGACATCGAATCGCCCTTGCATACCAACGCAAAATCGGCTTTCCATAGCGAGGATACACTTATATACCGTTCTATGTTTTCCTGTGCGAGAATCGGAGTGCCGCAGGCAATGTTACCGATAACAGGAACGGATTTTGTATCAGGCAGAGGTATAAATCCTTTGGGGATGGTCGGTTTCGGTTGGGGAATTGGCTTATTGTTATCTCTTTGAGCGGATGGGTCATCCGTCCACCCCATCAAATACGCAGGCGAGGTCTGCAGGGCCTTTGCAATCTCTACCACCTTACTGCGCGGCGGGCTGATTTTGCCGCTCTCTATTTTTGTGATGGTGGTTTTATTTTTGTATCCGACCTGTTCGGCGAGTTCCGCTTGCGAAATGTTCAGCGCGGTTCTCCTCTTTCTGATTCTTTCGCCCGTGACATCCATCGAAAAAGCCTCCTTATACCGAGATGTATATAAAATTCTTTATATACATAATACACCACGGATGATTAAAAATCAAGATTTTTTTATTTTTCGCAAAAAAAGTGTTGACTTTCAATCACCTATGGTGTATTATGCGTGTAGTGATTATAAATCACCCACAAAAACCAGAGAGGAGGGTTTCTGATGATTGATACCATCAAACTGGAAATGTCGATCACTAAGGCGCGTATCACTAAGCGCGAACTGGCAAAGCAGCTCGGCATCTCCAAAATGTCGCTGTACAATAAGATACATAACATCTCGGAGTTTAAGGCGAGCGAGATTCGCCAGTTGTCCGAGATTTTGGAACTGAGCGATAGCGATAGGCAGGCAATTTTTTTTGCCTGATAGATGATTATAAATCATCTTACGAAATGAGAGGTACAGCATGGAAAGCATCACAATCGACTTCGATAGGATTCCAGATAAAGAAAAGCGAGTTCTGGGCGACACGCTCTTTACGGCCTGCAAGGCGTTCTACGAGAATCCTGACAACCTCGCCCGGTACAACGCATGGAAAGCAAAGAGGGAGTCTGCTCATGTATAAGATTGTGAACCTCGCGGGGCGCATCTCACTTTTCTTTGTGATTGAGGTCGCTATGTACTACGCCATGATTGACCCGCTTCTCCGCATCTTTTTCCGCCTGCCTGACCGTCCCGCACTGCTTATCGCATCGTGGGCGCTCCTGATTGTCGCCGCCATCATCGACGATACGATTCTCCCCGTTTTCAATTACGACAAGGGCACCGATGCCCATGTCAAATAAATCTTGGAGGTAACGCATGGAAAATCAAGAAATCCGTAATCTCATCGCAAGAAAGCGATTCAACTACTGGGAGATTGCCGCTGTAATCGGTATTTCTCCGTACAGCTTAAGCAAATGGATGCGCCAGCCCCTCACGGATGACCACAAGTCAAAAATTCTTGCAGCCGTCAAAGAGCTGGAAAAGCAGTACCAGCAGGAAGATTAAGACAAGGGCACCGATGCCCACGTCAAATAAATTTTGGAGGTAACACACCATGATCGAACTGAAAGTAACCGTTGACGCTCCCGAACTGAGCGCCGCCATCAACCATCTGGCCGAGGCCATCGAAAGCAAGGGCACTGATGCCCCCGCCGCTCCGGCAAAAAACTCCCGCGGCAAGAAAGCTGCTGCCAAAACTGCCCCGGACGCACCTGCGGTTTCTGCTCCTGCCCCGTCTGAGCCCGTCACTCCCCCGACCCCCGTTGAACATCCGCCTGTGACCGTTCAGCCCGTGCAGACCCCTGTCATCACTCCTGCACAGCAGCCTACTCCTGCCGCCCCCATGGCCACGCCTGTGATGCCTCAGCCCGTTGCAACGGCTACTCCCGTGATGACCCCGTCTGCCGCTCCTGTGACCCAGCAGTTCATCCCTCAGCCCGCCGCTGCACCCACTCCCGCTCCTGTCGCCCCGGCACAGCCTCAGCAGAGCAACATCACCCTTGAGCAGATCATCAACGCCGCTATGCCGCTGATGAACAGCAACCCCGCATTTGCTATGCAGTTGCAGGGCATCCTCGCAAAATACGGCGTTCAGGCCGTCACGCAGATTCCTAAAGAGTTTCTGCCCAATGTGGCTGCTGATCTCGCCGCCCTCGGCGCAAAGTTTTAAGGGTGCTGAGATGACGGCGTGGGAATATGACGCCATGCAGGCGTTGCTAACTCGTAAGGCCCAGAACAACCCACACAGCGGAAAACGCGCCGAGGGGTATATGGATGGGATTCTCGCGGCGAAAAGTGTTCTTCACGCTTTTTATCAACAGCAAGAAAAGGAGAAAGCAAATGGCAAGCCCTGAGATTCATGCCAAGTGTGGCGCATCCAATGCGCACCGCTATCTGGTCTGTACCGCGTCGCCCACGTTTGAGGCGCAATTCCCAGCCAGTACGAGCGTCTATGCCGAGGAGGGTACACTGGCGCACAGCATTTGTGAACTGTTCGTCAAAACTCGCGGCGACGTGGACGCGATGGCTGAGGAACTGCGCCCCCTGCAGCGGAACAAGCTCTATCAGCCCGAAATGCTGACCTGCGCCAAGGTCTACTGCGACTGGATTATGGAAAAGGCGCTGGGCTACACCAATCCTCCGGCGATTATGACGGAGCAGCAGGTGGACTTTTCTGATGTTGTGCCGGATGGTTTCGGTACTTGTGATTGCGTGATGATCGGCGATGACACGCTGAACATTTTTGACTACAAACACGGCAAGGGTGTCCGTGTGGATGCCGTGGGCAATCCGCAGATGCGGCTTTACGCCCTCGGTGCTCTTGCAAAGTACCGGCCCTTGTACGGTGACACCATCAAAAAGGTGCGCATGACTATCATCCAGCCCCGAATCAGTGCCGACCCGTCTGAGGATGAGATGACCGTGGATGACCTGTTGGCATGGGGCACTGAAATCCATCCCCTCGCTGTGGAGGCGTTCAACGGCCCCGGCGTATTTGTTCCCGGCGAGCACTGCAAGTTCTGCCGGGGCAAGGCAAAATGCCGCGCCCGTGCCAATATCAACACGGCTCTGGAAGATTTCGCCGCCTGCGTACCTATGGGCCGGATTCCCGCCGATGAACCGAAAGACAACATCACGCGCCGCGCGATGGGTTTGCAAAAAGCGCTGACCGATGATGAAATCGGTCAACTGCTGACACGCGGTCAGTTTTTGGTGAGCTGGTATGACGATCTCAAAGCCTATGCACAGCAGACCATTCTCGACGGCGGCGAAATCCCCGGCTGGAAAGTAGTTGCGGGCCGCAGTGTCCGCGCGTTCCATGACTCCGATGCCGCGTTCCAAACGCTTATCAAGGCGGGCTACGATGAGGCCATGCTGTATGATCGCAAGCCTGTTTCCCTGTCCGAACTGGAAAAGCGGCTCGGCAAGAAAAAGTTTGCCGAACTGCTGGCCGACCAGATTGACCGCCCGATGGGCAAGCCGACGTTAGTTGACGAATCTGACAAGCGCGAACCGTACAACAGCGCTGCCGCTGATTTTGGAGGGGTTTAACCAATGTTCGACGATTACGACCATATCACAATCAGCTATCACCATCGGGACGATGGCTGGTTTGAGATGGAGCTATATCTGCCACTGTTGGTTGACTGCCCCAAAAATAAGATGCCCGCTATCCTCTCCCAATTCATTAAGGATGAAAAGTGCGAGGATAAGGCCAAAAAGCTACTGACCTATTGGGAGCGGCAGCGCGATAAGTACGAGCGTGATCGTAAGGACGCGGCAAATGCCTATGTGAACATCTCTACCGAGGTGTCAGATCTGCAAACCGTCATCCGTACTAAAAAGCATCCTGTCGGCACTCGGCTATCTAATACCGAATTGCAGGATGCTAAAAAGCAACTTGCAAGCAAAAAAGCTCTTAAAAAGCGCACCTACGATACTTTGAAATTCAGCTATGACCGCAAAACACGGCTGGACTTCTTTATCGAGATGCTGAAATGTCACCCCAAATTACAATGGGTTTTCAATTCTGAGGAGGTACAGAAATGAAAGTTGAGAAAAATAGCCCTCTGGCCCAAATGCTCTTGAAACTGGCCGCTGAGCATGACCCGAAACTGCGCGAGGCTATCCGCAACGGCGAGGTTGAGGGCGTGAACATTATCGCTGTCGGTGGCGCACCCGATGGCGAAGTCAAAGAACTACTGGAATCTCTCGCCAAAGACGAGGATGACTGCAAGAACTGCGAAAACCGCGATGGGTGCGAGGATGCCAAGGCAGCTACACCTTGCGATGATGCTGAGGATGCGGACGATGACATCAGCATCGTTGACGAAATTCGCAGTATCGCCGATGACCCGGACATTCCTGAGAGCATCGCGGCCCCGGCCCGCGTTGTTTTGGCGGCTGCTGAACTCATGGACATCTTGAATCCCGTCCCGCGCATGGTTTCTCCGAAACGGATGCGCCCGTACACTGCCCGCCGTGCGGCAATGCTTTCCGATGTCAGCGCCGCCATCTGCCGCGCTCAGACCGACATCCTCGATGCCATGCACCGCTACCCTGAATTTGCCGAAATCACCGATGCCTACTTCGATGATAGCGACGAAGAAAATACAACTGAAACTGAATAAGAAAGGAAATGTGTCATGTATAACAACGATGCACAGAGATGTTTGACCGGCGAAGTTCGCCTGTCCTATGTCAGCCTCGACAAGCCCCGTCAGCCGCAGGGCGGCGTGGGCGATGCCAAGTACAGCGCCACGCTGTTGATTCCTAAAACCGACACCGCCACTATCGCCGACTTCCGCAGTGCCATTCAGGCGGCGGCTCAGATCGGCGCGGGGACGCTGTGGGGCGGTATCATCCCGCCGAATTTGGATTCCATCATCCACGACGGCGATGGTGTGCGCCCCAGCGGCATCCCGTTCGGCGATGAATGTCACGGCTGCTGGGTCATCACCGCCAGCACCAAAAACAAGCCGCAGGTCGTCGGTCAGGATAACATCAACGTCGAACTGGCCCCGCAGGACATCTACAGCGGTATGTACGCCCGTGTGACCGTCCGATTCTATCCCTTTAACACTGCTGGCAAGCGCGGCGTTGGTTGCGGGCTGGGCAATGTGATGAAAACCCGTGACGGTGAGCCGCTGTCTGGCGGTGCATCTGCCGCATCTGATTTCGCCGGTGTCGGCAATGCCGTGGCTCCCGCTGCTACTCCTATGCAGCAGGGCTGGCCGCAGGCAAACCCTATGCCGACTGCCGCTCCGGCTGCGCCCGTGTACCAGCAGCCTTACTCCGCGCCTGCCGCGAACCCGGCACCGTGGAACGGCGCTACACAGATGTATGCTTCTGGCGGCGCTGTGAATCCGCTTACCGGGAATCCGATGTAATCGAAACACTCCCTCACAGGGTGCGTGACGCCCTGTTCGACCCAGCTACCACGCTTTTCGGCAGGGTACTGGTAATTAAATAACCATCCACCTCTTTCTATACCGGGAGGGGCTACGGCCCCTCCTCTCATGTACTCGGATAGCTCAATGGTAGAGCAAGCGCGCGATGTCGGTTCAACCCCGGCTCCGGGGCAGAAATCAAGAGGAAAATCAAGCCCACATATAAAGGAAAGGAACCTACAAATGAGCTTTGCAACTTTGCGTAAAACCGTCTGCACCGATATTGACATCGGTACTGCCCTGAAAGAAATCACTTCCAACCCGCATATTGGCGATGCACTGGCCTTTGACCTGCTGGATGGCCGTCACATTGAGTGCGCCGTCACTGACATCGACGATAAGGCCATCCGCTTTGATTCTGTGGATTGCCTCGGTGACGACATGACCTACGGCAAGGTCGAAAAATGGCTTGACCGCATCGATCATCTGATGCCCGATGAACTGCGCGAGGCCATCGTTGATACTGAGCGCAAGCACACCATCGACGGCAAAAAGGTATGCCGCCTTGAGCGCTTATTTCTGCCCGCCGCGTCTGAACTGTTCAGCGGGGATGCTGTTCTCGGCGACGACGGGCTGTACAAGCAGATGGATTGGTACAAAGATCGCCGCCATCGCATGAAGATGGACGAACACGGCGGTGATTCAACTGCCTATTGGACATCTTCTCAGCGCTCCGGCGCCTCCTCCAGCTTCTGCAATGTGAGCAGCAACGGCATTGCGAGCAACTACTATGCCTCCGGCACGTGGCTGTCCGCGCCCGTCTGCTTCCGTATCCGTAAATCGTAATTATCCCCGCGCCCCTTGTGGGCGCGGCCTATGCGGATTCCCTTATAAATAAGGAAAGGAAATGCCCAAATGAAAACCAGATTTGACAGCGCCGAGATTTGGCGCACAAACAATGATACGGCTGTAAGTATCAAGGAACTGGAAACCTCGCACCTTATGAACATTGTACGGATGCTCCTGCGCCGCCCCGAAACCGTGCAGACGATGCTCGTCTGCGATATTGAGCGCCAGACCCGCAATGTTTGGAGAGCGAATGATCTTGTTGACGAAGATGCCGTCGCATCTATCCACAATGCCACTTCCATGACTCCTCGTGAGATTGTTCAGTGGGTACAGGGTACGCCCCTGTTTACAGCTATCGTCATTACCCTTGAGGGGCGTGGGGTCAACACCTCCGTGCTGATTGGCTCGGTTTTGGCTGAACTCGGATATGAGGAGAACGGCAATGAGTGAACAGCTACACCATCTGAGTATCGACCTTGAGACTTATAGCACCGTCAGCATCGGCGCGGCGGGGTCATACCGATATATCCTCGACCCGTCTTTTGAGATTCTGCTTTTCGCGTACAGTCTCGACGGGATGCCCGTTGAGGTCATCGATGTGGCAAGCGGGCAGGTTATTCCCCTTTGGCTGAAAAATGCCCTCAAAAATCCCCTATACATCAAACACGCCTACAACGCGGCTTTCGAGTGGTTTGCCCTCAGCAAGTATCTGGGATGGCTGCCACCCGATCAGTGGCGCGATACGATGCTCCACGCGCTCTACTGCGGCTACCCGGCATCGCTAGACGCGGCGGGCAGAGCGATGGGCCTGCCTGAAGATAAGAAAAAGTTGACGACGGGCAAGGCCCTTATCCGCTATTTCTGCGTTCCCTGCAAGCCCTCCAATGCCAATGGGAACCGCACCCGCAATCTTCCTCGGCACGACCCCGCCAAATGGGCGCTGTTCAAAGAGTACAACGGGCAGGATGTTGTCACCGAAATGGAGATTGACCACCGCTTGTCGGCGTTTCCCGTGCCCGCCTTTGTGCAAAAGCAATGGGAAACCGACTTGATGATGAACGCGCGAGGCGTGGCCGCTGACATGGAAATGGTGAGCGGCGCTCTCGTCATCGGCGCTACGGTCAAAAGCCAGTTGATGGCCGAGGCCCGCCAGCTCTCCGGGCTGGACAACCCCAACTCCATCAAACAGTTGGCTCGATGGCTGACCGAGGCCACGGACAGCGATGCCGAGATCACCAGCGTCACCAAAGAAACCGTCGCCACGATGCTGAAACAGCCGCAACCCGCCAATGTGCAGCGGATGCTCGAAATCCGGCAGGAACTCGGCAAGACCAGCACCAAAAAATATGATGCACTGGAAACCTGCATCGCGGATGATGGTCGTGTCCGTGGCCTGCTCCAATTCTACGGGGCGAACCGCACCGGGCGCTGGGCGGGCCGTCTGGTGCAGGTGCAGAATCTCCCCCGCACCTATACCCACCCCCTACCCCCGGCGCGTCAGCTCGTCAAAGACCGCAACATCGACGGCCTGCGGCTGATGTACGGCAGTATCAATGATACGCTTTCGCAGCTTATCCGCACGGCCTTTGTGGCGACCACCGGCAATGTTCTGATTGATGCCGACTTCTCGGCCATTGAGGCCCGCGTCATCTCGTGGCTGGCGGGTCAGGAATGGCGGCTTGAAGTTTTCCGCACCCACGGCAAAATCTATGAAGCGTCGGCATCGCAGATGTTCCATGTGCCCATTGAGAAAATCAAAAAGGGCAACCCGGAATACGCTCTGCGCCAGCGCGGCAAAGTCGCAGAACTGGCCCTCGGCTATCAGGGCGGTGTCAGTGCAATGCGCCGCATGGACACTGGGCATAACCTCGACGACCTCTCCGATGATGAAGTCAAGGGCATTGTGGACAGATGGCGCGAAACAAATTCGATGATACGCGATTTGTGGAACATCGTTGATTCTGCCGCCGTCACCGTCATCACCAACGGCGGCGCACAGACTATCCGCTCCGAAACCACCGATGCCGTCATCACTCTGGCCTGTGAGCTGGATGTCATCACGGGCACCCGGTACATGACGATTCTGCTGCCGTCCGGGCGCAAGCTGTACTATCCATCCCCCGAAATCGGCGTAAACCGCTGGGGCAATCCCTCGGTCAGCTATATGGGTCAGAATCAGACGACCAAACGATGGGAGCGGGTGGAAACCTACGGCGGCAAGCTGGTGGAGAACATCGTGCAGGCTATCGCCCGTGATTGTCTGGCAATCGCCATTGAAAATCTGGAGGCGCAGGGGCTACACGTTGTATTCCACATCCATGATGAAGTCGTCATCGACACTCCCGCATGGGCTGATGAGGATACAATGCTGGACACCGTCACAAAAATTATGACAAAACCCATCCCGTGGGCGCAGATGCTCCCCCTCAACGCGGATGGCTGGGTCGATAAATACTTCAAAAAGGACTGATTGGCCGTATGAAAGCGTTAATTCATCTTGACCAGAACGGCAAAAAGGTCATGGAACGGCGCGTCCATGAGGCCGTTATGAAAGAACGCGCCGACATCAGCACCCGCGCTCAGTACGTTTGGGCGCTGTCCATGCTCCAATGTGGTCTTTCCCCGCGAACCGTCCAGCGTGTCGTCAATCATTTTGATGCCGTCGTGGACAAGTACATGGAATACCAGACCGAAGATTTAGGCGACCTGTTCATGCGCTCGATGCTTCACGATTCGGGCGTCGAGGTCAAGGCGACAAGCCGAGAAAGGAAACGTAAAAGAAGATGAGCAAGGTACAAATCACCGCCTTTACCGGCGAATACCACTTTTTGAGCAACTACTGCGCCTGCCCCGTCACTATTGATGGGTTGACTTATCGGAGCGCTGAGGCTGCTTTTCAGGCGGCAAAATGCAATGTCCCGATTGACCGCGCGGCGTTCTGCACTGTCCCGCCCAATGTGGCAAAAGCCATCGGGCGCAAAATCAAACTGCGCAAGGGATGGGAAAAAGAGCGTGACGGCATCATGGCTGATGTCATCCATGCGAAATTTTCTCAGAATCCCGCCCTTGCACAGGCTCTTATCGACACTGGCGATGCCGAACTGATCGAGGGTAACACATGGAACGACAACTACTGGGGCGTGTGCGGATGTGCCCGCTGCCGTAGTGAGGGCACTAAGGGGCTGAATAAGCTGGGGCAGACTTTGATGGCCGAGCGCAAAGCACTGATGGCTACACACGCTGCTGTTACTGAGGAGGCTTGACGATGGTACATCTTGGCGACATTACGAAAATGAGCGGGTACACCATCCCGCCCGTGGATGTCATAACGTTTGGATCGCCGTGTCAAGACCTTTCCATCGCCGGGAAAAGGGCCGGTATGGCCGGAGAACGCTCTGGGCTGCTCTCTGAGGCTGTCCGCATCATCCGCGAAATGAGATACGCCACTTTTGGCGCGTACCCCAAATACGCTGTCTGGGAGAATGTTCCCGGCGCGTTCAGTTCAAATAAAGGAGAAGATTTCCATGCCGTCCTGCAAAGCCTCTGTCGGGTCATCGACCCCGACGCTGTTATTCCTAGACCTACGGACGCACGGGGGGGATTAAATGGCCCCGCGCCGGGGCAATTCTGGCAGACCACTACTCGCTGGCGTGGCGAACTATGGATGCCCAGCACTGGGGCGTTCCCCAACGTCGCCTGCGCATCTCGCTTGTCCTCGATCTTACAGGTGGGCGTGCCGGAGAAATACTATTTGAGCCGGAAAGCCTGCGAGGGCATTTTGCGCCGGGCATCACGCCGGGGCAAGCGGCTCCCGTCGTTATTGGAGGATGCACTGAGGATGCAAATAGAGCGTTCACTCTGAAAATCCGCTCTGGGTGCGAGGGCGGAGGCAAGGGTGCATTGGTGCAGATCGAAAAAAGCGCAACCCTCTCCACGTTGCAAGACCAGACGCTTTTTGTGGCCGAACCGCCGAAGGCATACAGTTTTGACAGTTTAGCGTCCAATTCCATGAAATCCAGCAACCCGCACAGCGGGTGCCGCGAGGTTGAAATCGCAAAGACCCTTGACACCTCACCGCCTGACCCCGCAAAGAATCAGGGCGGCATCGCTATTGTCGAACCGACATTCTGTATTCAGGGCAACACGATTGACCGCGCAGACACGGCGGGCGCAAACGGCACCGGTGTCAAAGAGGATGTCTGTTTCACCCTAAATACGATTGATCGTCCTGCCGTTGCGTTCGCGCTTGACTGCCGCAATATGACCGCCAATGAGGAACTGTCCGCAACCTTGCAAGCAAAAGACAACGGCGGGCAAAGCCTCAACTACATCAATCCCGTAGCCGAGCCGCTTATCTATGATGCGCGGGGCAACGGCGACGGCATCACATCCCCTACAATGACCGGCGACCACAACAGCCGCGTCACCGACTATACAGCCATCACATTACAGGGTGATACCGTAGCAGGTGCGTTACTGGCCCGCGATTATAAGGGACCCGGCAGGGCAGATTCTCTCGGTAGAGTAATCGCTCAGCCCATAGGTGCAGACCTATATAACGGTACGCTAACGGGTGATAAGGCTGTAACTCTGACGACTGCCACCGGGCAGGGCGGAGCCAACACGGGGCCATCGGTGATTGAAAAAATCATCCGCTGGATTGTGCGGCGGCTGACCCCTACCGAGTGTGAGCGCCTGCAGGGCTATCCCGATGGGTGGACAGACCTCGGAGAGTGGATAGACAGCAAGGGCAAGACCCATAAGGACGCTGACACGCCCCGGTATAAGGCGCTGGGCAACTCCATCGCCTTGCCGCAGTGGTACTACGTTCTCGGCGGTATCGCTGACCGTCTGCCGGAGGATGCAACCCTCGGCAGTTTGTTCGACGGCATCGGCGGTTTCCCGTATGTGTGGGCACAGCTACACGCTGGGCGCAAGCAGTTATGCGTTTGGGCCTCGGAGATTGAGGAGTTTCCCATCGCGGTTACGAAGAAATGGTTCCCGGAGGTAGAGGATGGAAAATTATTCTGATTTCGTTGTTCACAAGTCGGAGCGGGCAGTACATACCGACAGCATCGTTCTGACCGTGAACGATCTCAACGACAAGCTGTACGACTTTCAAAAAGACATCGTGCGGTGGGCGCTGGCAAAGGGCCGCGCCGCTATTTTTGCCGATTGCGGCCTTGGCAAGACCGCAATGCAGCTTGAATGGGCGCATCGGGTGTGTGAGCATACGGGGGGGATGCCCTCATTGTAGCGCCGCTGACGGTTTCCCCGCAGACCGTGGGAGAGGGGTTGAAGTTTGGTGTTCCTGTTACCCTCTGTGAAACTGCCGACGATATTCAGCCCGGCGTGAACATCACCAACTATGAGAAACTGGACAAATTCGCCGGGGTGCATTTCTCAGCCGTAGTTCTGGATGAATCCAGCATCCTGAAATCCTTTACGGGCAAGGTGCGCAATCAGATCATCGACTTTTTCTCGGATACGCCGTTCAGGCTGGCCTGCACTGCTACCCCCGCGCCCAATGACTTCATGGAGTTAGGAAATCATGCGGAGTTTTTGGGTATCATGTCGTATTCTGAGATGCTGTCCATGTTCTTTGTCCACGATGGCGGGCAGGCATCGAAATGGCGGCTCAAAGGTCACGCTGAGGACGTTTTCTGGCAATGGCTGGGTAGTTGGGCTGTGGTTATGAACAGCCCCGCAGACCTCGGCTACGATCTGCCGGGGTACGACCTCCCGCCGCTGAGGGTGCATGAGGTCATCGTGGACGGAGATGCACCGATTACCGAGAGCATGACGCTGACGCAGCGGCGGGAGGCCAGACGGGCTACACTCGCAGAACGGTGTCAAGCGGCGGCCGATCTGGTGAATGGCGACCCCGGCGAACAGTGGCTCGTGTGGTGCGACCTCAATTCGGAGAGTGAAGCACTGGCGCACGGCATCCCCGATGCGGTAGAGGTCAAGGGCAGTGATAAGGCATCGCTGAAAAGCTCTCGCCTGCTTAGTTTTTCAATGGGTTTTAGCCGGGCGCTTGTCACAAAGCCCTCTATCGCCGGATTCGGCATGAACTGGCAGAACTGCCACAAGATGATTTTTGTCGGCCTGTCTGACAGCTATGAGCAATACTATCAAGCCGTTCGCCGCTGCTGGCGTTTTGGGCAGTCTGAGCCGGTGGATGTATACATCGTCATCAGTGCCCGCGAGGGCGCAGTCAAGGCCAATATCGAGCGCAAACAGGCCGATTGTGATAAGATGCGGGCCGCGATGGGCGAACAGACCCGCGAAATCGTCAAAAAGCAGTTGCAAAGCACCTGCCGCCTGACAACGCCCTATGAACCGCAGACGGCTATGCGCCTGCCTGCATGGGAGGAGTTTAACCATGAATGTGCTTAATCAGTTGATCGACAGCGCACAGCGCTGGGCGATGTATCAGGGGGATTGCGTGGAAACCCTGCGCGGCATCCCCGACAACAGCATCCACTATTCCATCTTTTCCCCGCCGTTCGCAAGCCTGTACACCTATTCCAACAGTGACCGCGATATGGGCAACAGCAGCGACGGCGCGGAGTTTGCACAACACTTTGGCTACCTTGTGGCCGAGCTATACCGGGTCATCATGCCGGGGCGGCTGGTGTCCATCCACTGCATGAATCTGCCTGCCATGAAATCCCGTGATGGCTTTATCGGCATCAAGGATTTTCGCGGCGACATCATCCGCGAGATGACCGAGTACGGGTTCATCTTCCATTCGGAGGTCTGCATCTGGAAAAACCCGGTCACGGAGATGCAGCGCACGAAAGCCCTCGGCTTGCTACACAAGCAGATCCGCAAGGATTCTGCGATGTCGAGGCAGGGGCTGCCTGATTATGTGGTGACATTCCGCAAGCCCGGTGAAAACCCTGAGCCTATCCCCCACGACCATGAATCGTTCCCGGTGGATGTGTGGCAGAAATACGCATCACCGGTCTGGATGGATGTGCGGCAGTCCAACACCTTGCAGCGCAAGAGCGCCCGCGATGAAAAGGATGAAAAGCACATCTGCCCGTTGCAGTTGGATGTAATCGAGCGGTGCATCGACCTGTGGACGAATCCCGGCGACATCGTGCTTGATCCGTTTGCGGGTATCGGTTCTGTGCCCTATCAGGCCGTTCTCATGGGTCGTCGTGGGCTAGGCATCGAACTGAAAGATAGCTACTACGCACAGGCCGTGAAAAACCTTGAGGGCGCGGCTAGTGAGGCCGACAGCCATGAAATCAACACCAATGTGCGCCTGCGCTGCCCCGTGTGCGGCATCAAGGTTGACGGCAAAATCTGCCCGCTGTGCGGTAAGGATTTGATGGCAAAGGAGGAGTAAAGCATGGAACGGACGACAAACTCTGCGGATGCCCGCCGCGCGGCGGACTATCTGTCCAGATATTGTAACGAAAACGGAACAGACGTTTGCAAGGGATGCTTTGCCCGTGAGGATAGCGGGTTTTGCATTTTATGCGAAAGTTCACCTAATAATTGGGAGTTACCCTCAATCTGGTCTGCACAGGACATCGCGCTCGCAAAGGCCATGATGCCGTTTGCAAAAACTATCGTCTGGCCTATTGAGGCGAAACCTAATCCGAATCACCGCTATTTTAAGGGCGAGGGACAGCGCACCATTCCGCTACCGACAGGGGCTTTTAATAATCTGCGTCCCGGCGAGATTATCAATCTAGCTGACATTGTGGGAGGTACAGACGATGCCCGATGACGTTTTGGAGATGATCGGCACGGCGGCACTGCTGGAACAACTCGCCGAGGAATCGGCTGAACTGGCGCAGGCCGCGCTCAAGATGGCCCGCAAGATACGCAACGAGAACCCCACGCCGAAATCCCGCGCGGATTGTGTTGCCAATCTGCAAGAGGAAATCGCGGATGTGGAATTGTGCATCAGTATTTTGCCCGCCGCACTGAATGACCCCGCCGAGGTCGGCAGGACGATGTCCGCAAAGCATCGGCGGTGGAACGAACGGCTACACGACGAAAAGCTCTGGGAGGTGAGCAGCCATGAGGATCGACATTCGGGACAGTAAATACTCCGTCATCTACAACGAAAAGACCGGCGCAGTTGAGGATGTCCTGTGGTGCAATGAAAGCGCCGAGGATTTGAAAAACCTCAATGTCGTAGCCGACATGGCCCGTGAACTGGCCGTGTATCGGCAGGCGGGTGTCGCTATGTTCGCCGGGGCAAAGGCCATCCGTGACCTGATTGAGCGTGGACGGCGCACCTACCATCAGCGTATTGTCCACGGTATGTGCGTCACCAACTACGATTTGCCCCTTGCAAAAGCTATGGATTTGCTGATGCAGGCGGGCGCTCTGGCGATGAATGAACGCGATGCCCTGCGCGAGTGCGCCAGCAGAACAGCCGCCGAGCGCCTTTTTAACTCGCTGTTACGGTGAGGTGCCACTATGATGCACTTGAAAATCACCGATGAAATTCGGGAGCGCTGTCTGCGCGAGGCGGCGCATGATGCCCGCATCAATGATCGCATTGTCACATCCACCCCGCAGACCCTTGCCGAGCGTGGCATGACGATGCTCGGCAGTACCCGCGCCACCCCGCGCATCCGTTCCTACCTCTACTGTGACGCTGTGGATGCCTGTTTCTACTACGCCGGGGCGGTGCCCAGCGTCGTCGTGACCGCCCGCTGGACGGCTGACAGCCCAGACATCGCCGAGGGTTCTAAAAAGCTGCAAATCACCGCTGAAGTCGTGCGCCGTATGATGACCGCGATGGATAAGGCGATGAAAGCCGAAAAAGACCGCCAATGGGCGGCATACATGGAGGAGCAAAAACTGAAATGAGCCATCCGACCACATACGCCGTTGACTTTGACGGCACCCTCTGCGAAAACGCCTACCCTGAAATCGGCGCACCCAATTTGCCCCTGATCGACAAACTCATATCTCGCCGCCGCCTCGGTGCAAAGATTATCCTGTGGACGTGCCGGGAGGGCGAGATGCTGACCCGCGCCGTGGAGTTTTGCCGCTGCTACGGGCTGGAATTTGACGCAGTGAACGACAACACCGAGGAATTGAAACGGGTATACGGCACCAACCCGCGTAAAATCGGCGCTGATTACTACATTGACGATAAGGCTATGCCGCCTGATCTGTTTGTATCATAGGAGGAGTTAAAAATGGTTATTCTGACATCTATCGCAAAGGTTCTCATAGGTCTTTTTATCATTGCTCTGGTTCTGGCATTTATCACCGCCATCTTCCTGCTGGGCGCCATCGTGGCAGCGCTCGGAACAGCTACACAGCCGTTATTCGGGAGAGATCGGGAGGATGACGAGCCGGAGATGGTGAATCACCCCGACCACTACAATCGCCCCGGCCAGAAAGAGTGCATCATCGAGATGGAGGAGAAGTTCGGGACGAAATATGTGCAGCATTTTTGCCTGTTGAGCCGCTACAAATACTTATACCGCTGCGGGCTGAAAGACGGCACAACGCAGGAATTGTCAAAAGCCGACTGGTATCGAGATAAGTTTCTTTCGCTGGGCGGTGACAGTGATTTGCTGAATATCTTACCTGATAACGCAAAAGCATCAGCATACCGCCGCATGGGCGGCAACGCCTGCATCAAAAAGGAGGCCACGAGCCATGAATGTTGAACTGATTGCCTATTCCTCCCCGATGCCGTATCAGTGCGGCACGGCCTACTACTTCAACACCGTATATAACCCCATGCACATCATTGAGCAGGCCGCGAGTGTGTGCTATGACAGTGAGCCTGATTTTGTCAAATTCAAAATCGCCAAGGGGTGCGCTAAGACTGGGCATCTAAGTGTATATGAGCACGCCTATTTCACGTTCCATGTTAAGGGTATCAGCCGCGCCTGCCTTGCTCAGTTGACCCGGCATCGGCATTTCAGCTTTTCCGTGCGCAGTCAGCGGTATTGCAACGAAAGTCGCTCCGAGCCGGTGTTTCCCGCATCCACCGATGAAGATCAGGACGGCATCATTGCCGATGCTTACGATTACGCATGGGATGCCTATGACCGCTTGATTGAGAACGGCGTGGCAAAGGAGGACGCGCGGACGGTTCTGCCCAATGGCGCACCCACTGAGCTGTACATTTCTGCAAATGCGCGGGCGCTGATTGAGGCCAGTCACCTACGGCTTTGTTCCCGCGCACAGCAAGAAATCCGCAATATGTTTGATTTGATGAAGAAAGAAATTGCCCCCCTGTCCCCTGAAATCGCGGGCATGATGGTTCCGCAGTGTGAAACCAATCCCAAATACCAATTCTGCACTGAGGGCAAATCCTGCGGCAGACATCCCCGGCTGCAGGACGTACTGGCAACAGCTACACTAAAACAACTTGAGGAGGCTGACGAAAAATGAAATGTCTGTATAAAGTACCATTCAGCGGCTTTTTTATGGCCTATGCCGAATCCGCCGAGGATGCAAAAAAGATGTCCCCCGATGATGGTGAGGTTATTTATTCCGAGCAATCCACGGGAGAGGTCGAGGCTTGCCCCGACGGCGCGTCCATCCAGATTGACGATCATCACTGCCTGTTCATTGAACCGGCAGATGAAGATTTTGACGAGGGCATCTCTGAGGATTGGGAGGATGAGCTGTGAACACTGATATTGTCTGGGGCGGTCTGCTGGTGCTGGGTACTGTCTGCGCTACGATTCAGCACTACATCACCAAAAAGAGCGCGGAATCTGAAATCGCATCCCTAAAAACGCGCCTTGAGTTCGCCAAGCAGGAAACCCGCATCTGGAAAACCACCGCATATCGCCATGCCGATGAACGAAATCACGCTGTCCACATGGCTCAATACTGGCGCAAACAGGCTCTCAACGAGCATTTTGGTTTTGAGCCGGAAAAGGCAGCCCCGTCCCCTACTGTGGCCGAGGTCGTAAACGAAATGATGCGGTATGATGCGCTGATTCAGGCCACGGGCTGGGCGCCCGCTGACAGCCCCGCAGATGCCCCGTCTGAGGGCGAAACTGTTACGACAGCAAATGTACCGAGCGAAACCGAAACCGCCACACAGAGCGTCGCTGTGGGCGTAGAGGAGGGTGGCCATAGTGATTGAGTTTTCTGTCGATGAACGGGCGTTCAACTCCCGCAACAATCCTTACTACAACGATAAAGGCTATGCTGACCCTACCGCATATCAGGGCATTGAGGCGGCAGCAACCAGTGAATACCGGGCACGGTTCGATGCTATCGCCGCGCTTATCCACACGGTCAAGTACATCTGTGGGCTGGCGGGGTTTGAGGTCGTGGGTCGAATCACCCTGCGGCACAAGCAGAGCGGCGACATCTACAAATGAGGAGGAGATCTGAGATATGGCTACACCGAACGAAAAAGAGGATGCCGAGGTTTATCCCGTAGTCATCCTCGACCCGAACGGCAATGAGTACACAAAGGGTATCGCGGCATGGCTGACGGCCATTGCAAAGCAGAATCCTAAAAATCTGGTGTGCATTGCCCGCAGCCCCGACCCCGAAAAGCCGGGGCAGGCCGTGTACACGCTCATGCGGTGGGAAACCAAGGGCATTGAGCTTTCCGAAATTGCCGGATACCTGACATCCGTTGCATCCGAGCTGTTCAACCGTGAACAGCCTAACAGCGAAACCCCATTATAACGATAAAGCGAGGAAAACGGTCATGCAATTCGATAGACAAATTACCATCACCACCGGCGCATCCCGAAACGATCTCAACTGGAAACCTCAGCTGATGACCGTGGCAGAGCTGTATGACCGCCTGCGGAATCCCGTCCGTTCGACGGAAACACTCGACGCATATATGCACCTGCCGAAACCTCAGCAGGACGCATTAAAGGATGTCGGCGGGTTCGTGGGCGGCTCCCTCAACGGCGGACGGCGCAAGGCCAATGCAGTGACCGGGCGTGACCTTGTGACGCTTGACTTCGATAATATCCCTGGCTGGGGAACCGATGAAATCGTGAGCCGCGTGAATGCCATCGGATGCAGCTATGCGATCTACTCCACACGCAAGCACTGCCCCAATAAGCCCCGCCTGCGCGTTGTAATCCCCCTTGACCGTACTGCTACCCCCGATGAGTACGAGCCACTGGCACGGCGGCTGGCGTGGCTGATCGGCATTGATAAAGCCGACCCTACCACATTTCAGGCAAGCCGCCTTATGTACTGGCCGAGTGCCTGCGTGGATTCGGATTATGTGTTCCGTTTCAAGGATGCACCGCTGGCATCTGTGGCGTTCCTGCTGGGAACTTACACAGACTGGCGCAACATGATCGAGTGGCCGCAGGTTCCCGGCGCTGCCCCGAACTACCAAAAGATGGCGCTCAAGCAGGGCGACCCGCTGACAAAGCCCGGCATCGTGGGCGCGTTCTGCCGCGCCTATGACATCCGCACGGCGATGGACAAGTTTCTGCCCGGCATCTATACCCCGTGCATTATGGGCAGCGAGGAGCGGTACACCTATACGGGCGGCAGCACGGCGGGCGGCGCTATCATCTACGATAACGGCAAATTCCTGTACAGCCATCACGCTACCGACCCCTGCTCTATGCAGCTTGTGAACGCATTTGACCTTGTTCGCCTGCACCTGTACGGCGATAAGGACGACAGTGCCCCCGGCAATACCCCGGTCAGCAAGCTCCCATCTTATAAGGCGATGTGTGAAATGGCGCTGCAGGATAGCGCGGTGCAGGCCATCTACAACAAAGAGCAGTTTGCCCAGTTGCGGGCTGACTTTGGCGCTATCGCCCCCATCCCCGGCAACGGGCCTCAGCAGACCCCCGGCGACAGTGACGGCGCCGAGCCTGTGCAGGGCGAGGTCATCGGCGATGACGGTCAGCAAACCGACCCCAACGCATGGCTGGGCTATATCCAGCGCGATGAAAACGGCAAAATCAAGCAGACCATCGACAATGTTCTGCTGATTCTCAACAATGACCCCCGCCTGTGCGGGCGGTTCATGCTGAATGAGTTCAGCGGGCGCGGCGAGGTACTGTACCCCCTGCCGTGGGACAAAGACCCCGACAAATTCAAACGGCGGGCATGGGCTGATTCTGACATCAGCGCAATGTACTGGTACATGGAAAAGGGGTACAAGATCACCAAGCGCAACGCCATCGACGCGGGGCTGGACATCCATGCGGCTACACACGCATTTAACGAGGTGCAGGATTTCATCAAGGGTCTGGCGTGGGATGGAGTGCCCCGGCTGGACACCCTGTTCATTGACTACCTCGGTGCTGACGATTCCCCCTATACCCGCGCTGTCACCCGCAAGGCGTTTGTCGGTGCTGTGGCCCGCGCGATGGAGCCAGGATGCAAGTTCGACAATATGCTGATTCTGTGCGGGCCGCAGGGCCTCGGCAAGTCCACGCTGCTGGACAGAATGAGCAAGGGCTGGTACAACGACAGCATCCGCACGTTTGAGGGCAAAGAGGCATCCGAGCTGCTGCAAGGCGTATGGCTGGTAGAGGTAGCTGAGCTTGACGCTTTCCGCAAGACCGATGTTTCCCGCATCAAGCAGTTTTTGAGCCTGCGCTATGACCGCTACCGCGCCGCCTATGGTCGTAATGTAAAGGAACTGCCCCGCTGCTGCGTCTTTTTCGGCACCTGCAATGTCAGTGATTTTCTGCAAGATACCACGGGCAACCGCCGTTTCTGGCCCGTGGATGTGGGACAAGGCGAACTGATTCACCGCGCATGGGATCTGACCGATGCTGAAATCAACCAGATTTGGGCTGAGGCAAAGATGCGCTGGATGATGGGAGAGCCGCTGTTCCTGACCGGCGATTTGGCAGACGCGGCCCGCGCACGGCAGGAAGATCACCGCGAGGCATCCGTCCGCGAGGGTCTTATCCGGGATTTTGTGGAGCGTGATGTTCCCACGAACTGGCTTGAGTGGCCGCTGGACAAGCGCCGCGACTATTGGGCGGGGGCTTGCAAGGGGCAGGACATCCCGACGATGCCCCGTGACCGCATCTGCGCCGCCGAGGTTTGGTGCGAACTTTTCAACGGCGCCCCGCGCGACATCAAGCAGGCAGACACCCGCGAAATCAACGCCGTGCTTGCCAGCACCCCCGGATGGGAGGCTAACCGAGGCATGAAGTTTGGGCCGTACAAGCAGCAGCGCGGTTATCGGAGATTCAACAGACAGGTGTAATGTGTATAAAAATTAACTGACACTTTAGGCCAAAAAGCTGACACTTCCTTATATGCCAAGTGTCAGAACCGTCAGAAGTGTCAGTTAAATATGAAAAAATTGTGAACAAGCACACTGACACAACTGACACGTAAAATACAAGTGTCAGTTAAAGTGTCAGCCTAAATTTTAACGATGTATCGTTGTAATATATCTATAACTGACACTTCTGACACTTAAAATAAATAAAAATAAAAATAAGTAAAATAACGCGCGTGAGAGCGCATATACCCCCGTATTTACGGGTCTATACGCGCGTGCGCGTGTGTCAGTCAGGTGGACAAGCGCGGCGGCGATGCCGCGAAAAAGATGGGAGGTTATTAGGATGCCGGAATTGGAAAAGGTCATCGAGCGCAAGCTGCGTGACGGTGTGAAGAAATTGGGCCGCGGTGCAAAGTGTCTGAAATTTGAAAGCCCCGGCACATCCGGGGTGCCCGACAGGATGATTCTGCTGCCGGGTGGCCGCATTGTGTTTGTGGAACTGAAACAGGTTGGCAAGCGGGAGCGGATGCGGCAGACGTATGTACAGAATCAGATGCGGCGGCTGGGCTTTACCGTGTTCAGCACGGTATCGACCCCGGAACAGGTGCAGACGATTCTCAGCCATTGCGAGGAGGTCATGCGGCAAGATGGATTGTAAAGAGTTCCACCCCTACCCCTATCAGCAGTTTTGCATCCAGCACATCATCGATCACCCTGCCGCCGGGCTTTTCGTGGACATGGGCATGGGTAAAACCGTGATGACGCTGACTGCGTTTAACTACCTCAAGTATTATGCGTGGCAAATTCGGCGATGCCTCGTCATTGCGCCGAAGAAAGTTGCCGAGGCAACATGGCGCACCGAAATTTCAGGGTGGCAGCATCTGCGGCATCTGCGCTGCTCCGAGGTGCTGGGAACAGCTACACAACGCCGCGCCGCGATGGCAGTGGATGCCGATGTCTATGTGACGAATCGGGACAATGTGCAGTGGCTCGTCAAAGAGTACGGCAAGGCGTGGCCGTTTGATATGGTCGTGCTGGATGAATCGTCATCGTTCAAAAACCATCAGGCCAAGCGGTTTAAGGCCCTGCGGTCAATGCGACCCAAAATCAAGCGCATTGTTGAATTGACCGGCACCCCCTCGCCGCACGGCTTGATGGATTTGTGGGCGCAGGTCTACTTGCTGGACGGTGGGCAGCGGCTGGGCCGCACGATCTCCGTTTACCGCGATATGTACTTTGAGCCAGACAAGCGCAGCAGATCGCAGATATTTACTTACAAGGCCCGCCGGGGCGCGGCGGATGCCATCTATGCCGCCATCAGTGATATTTGCATCAGCTTGTCCAGCGATGACTATTTGACCCTTCCTGACCGCATCTATGATGAGATACCCGTCAAGCTGGACGCCCCTGCCGCTGCCGCGTACAAGCGATTGGAGCGGGATGCACTGTTGCAAGTTGATGAATCAACCATCACAGCGGGCACGGCGGGAGTGCTGGCGGGCAAGCTGTTACAGCTTTGCAACGGCGCCGTGTATGATGAGGACGGCAAGGTCATCCCCGTTCATGAATGCAAGCTGGCCGCGCTGGTGGAGCTGATCGAGGGTCTGCACGGTCAACACGCCTTGCTGTTTTACTGGTTTCAGCATGATCTCGCCCGCATCCTCGCCGCCCTTGAGCCGCTGGGTTTACGGGTGCGTGTATACAATGGCCCCGACGATGAACGGGCATGGAACGCGGGAGAGGTGGACATTCTGCTGGCCCATCCCGTGTCCTGCTGCTACGGCCTCAACCTGCAACACGGCGGGCATCACATCATCTGGTTTGGGCTGACGTACTCAGCGGAGGTTTATCTGCAGGCGAACAAGCGGCTACACAGGCAGGGACAGACGCATCCCGTCGTCATCCATTCGCTGGTCGTGCAGGGCGGGCAGGATGAGGATGCCATCGCAACGGTCATGGGCCGTGTCACCGAACAAAACCACCTGCTGGAATCACTAAAAGCAAAAATCATCACGGCGAAGGAGGCCGTCTGACTATGACGATGACGATGAAAGAGTTATCTCAGCTCCATTGGCTGAATTTAGAGATTGACCGTGATAAACAGCACCTTGCAGAGCTTGAGGCCCGCGCCACATCCCCCGGCGGGCCGAATATGTCCGGGATGCCCGGTGGCGGCGGTGCGGGGTCGAGTGTCGAAAGTGACGCGATAGCCATTATCGAGCTGAAAGAGCAGATCAGGGGCAAGCTGGCCCGCGCTATGGCAGAGCGTGACCGTATCACGGCGTACCTTGACGGCGTGGAAGATGCACAGTTGCGGCTCATTATGCACTTGCGCTTTGTGGATGGCCTGTCGTGGGCGCAGGTGGGCGCAAGCGTGGGCGCGGGATACACCGGCGATGCCTGCCGTATGGCCTGCAAGCGCTATTTAGCAAAAACCGCATAGAAAAAAGTGAACAAAACGAACAATTCAACGTAAAATATTGATTGTTCGCCCCCATGCGCGTATTATGTATTTGCGGGTTTAGGGCGAGGGAGTTCTGGGCGTTCCCTCGCTTGTGCTTTCCCCGCTGTCACCTCCGTCAAACGCCGCTGCGTGAATAAGCGCGGCGGCGTTCGTGTTTGCGCCGAGGTGGCAAAAGCCCTATACGCTGGGTGCGCCTCTCACGCCCGGCGCTGTGCAGGCCCTTGACCCCTGCACTAAATTTTACCCCGGTAGCCTACGGGGCCGGGGCATTTTACCGCATAGCTGCTCAATCAGCAATTAGAGCGAAAAGGGCGCTGTGTTATCCCCATAGCACGGCAAGGGTGCAAGGCCCTTATGCGGTTCCATTAGGCCATTGCCGCCGTCCGGCCATTGCGGCGGCACAAGTGATCTGCACCTCCCCAGTGATGGCAAATTGCGGTTTGCAATCCATTCACGCGGTTCCACCGCTGGCGGTTTCCGATCAGTGGCCTATATTATATTGCACAGTAGAGCACTGGTAGCTCGGCAGGTTCATACCCTGCAAGTATCTGGTTCGATTCCAGCCTGTGCAACCATGCGAGGCTTGAGGGCATTTCACCTCGCGGCGCGTCCACGGCAAAACGGGCTTTTTCTCCTTTCCCCGTATGACGCGCCTAATTTTGGTTATTATCGCGGTTCGCCGCGAGGGCCGACGCCGGTACTGCTGCCGTTGACCCGCCCCTATATTACGCGCCACAGTGTCACAACTGCGGCGCATTTTTATTGCTTTCCCGGAGGTCTATGGTGTACCGCACAGAGCGCAATTACGAAAATCTCAATAAGGGCATTTTCCCCGGCGCTGGGCGGTTCGACATCCCCATCCTGCGGCCCGAATTGACTACGGCTGAAAACTGGATAAGTTTCAACTACGCCAAAGGGTGTGAGGAGCCGTCAGAGCATGGCGTTCACTTCTTCGTTGACGATTACCAATTCAACCGCATCTGGGCACATCCTGATAACTACCTCGGCATGATGGCGCGGTTCGATACCGTATGCACCCCCGATTTCAGCACATATACAGACTTTCCCCGCATTATCCAGATTTACAACCATTACCGCAAGCACTGGCTGGGCGCCTATTGGCAGGCCCACGGCATCAAGGTCATTCCGACCATCTCATGGAGTACACCGGATAGCTTTGCATGGTGCTTTGACGGTGAGCCGGTAGGCGGCGCGGTGGCCGTTTCGAGTGTCGGCACTCAGGCAAGCCCCGAATCGGCAGACCTGTTCATGGCCGGGTACAATGAGATGCTGCGGCGCTTACAGCCTGCGCAGATCATCTTCTATGGCAAGGTGCCCGCCGGGTGCGAGGGAAACATTTTTCACGTTACAGCATTTCAGGAAAAACTCAAGGCGCGAGTAAAGGGCAAGAAAGAGCCCTGCAATGTACGGGATGGCGTCCCGGATGACTGATTCGCAAATTTAATACGCTAAGCGCTGAAATGTCAAAACCGACATTGCGGCGCTTTTTTATTTACAAAATCGACGCATAGCGCTATAATGGAGGTTGAACATGGGCGGCAGAGGCGGTAAAGGCAACGTCAACGGTTTTATCGACTGGCTGAGTAAAGAGGGCAAGGGCGGCGGTTCGCCGCATCCGCTTGATATTTCCAAATTCGGCAACATGAGCCTTGAGGATGCAGAACGTCGCATCCGCAATCTGAAACATGAGGAGCTTTTCGTTTTTGACAAAGACGGCAAGCTGGTCGAGGCGTACAAGGGCAATTCTCATTCTGTTTCGTTCCCGATGTCCGTTTTGGACTATAAGGGCGCAACCGTCACGCACGGCCATCCTAAAGGCGCAGCAGATTTCGGAGGCACGTTCTCTTTTGCTGATGTCAAAAATATGCTTGAGTCCAAATGGGCAGAGCATCGCGCCACGGCCAGCGGCCAAGGCGAGATGAACTACATCATGCGTAAGGGGCAGGGTGCAAAACCGAAAGCCTTTTATAACCAGATCAACCGGGACTATAAGCAGATCGAGCGCTATTTGTCTGATCGTTACACAAAAGCGTATGATGACGCGCTCAAAGATGGCAAGAGCAAGCAATCCGCCATACACATGGCCCGCCAGATGGCCGTTGGCTATCTCAACGACTACTGGCGACGCACGGCTCCCAAGTTTGGCTATGAGTTCATCACCCGCAAAAAGGATTATACATACAACCGCTAATTTCGATGAATTGAGAGGAGATTCGATATGGCAAAGCAGAGAACTATTGAAACGGATGGTAGCTTTTTTGATGACCTGCGCAACATGGAGCGCCGCATCCTGACGGAGCGGGGCGATACTGAGGCACTCGCCATTCTCGATGCCGAGGATGCCGAGGCAAATGCCGAAGATGACGCAGACGATGAATAATCCCATCGCAAAGTAATTGAATACCCCTTAGCACTTAGCGCTGAAATGCGCTGGGTGCTTTTTTATTTTTACCGATAGGAGGTGGCAGCAGATGCCCGAAAATACCGAGGCTATGCCGGAGATCAGTGCAAGCCCCGCGCCGCAAGACGCGAAGCCCGCCGACACCGGCGAGAAAAAGCAGAAAAAGCCTCGCAATACGTCCGGGATGAAACCGCCACTGAATCAGCTCCCCCCGGAGGAGGCGTTCGCCATCCGCTCTAAAGGCGGTAAGGCAGCGGCCAAAAAGCGCCGGGAGGAGAAGCTGGTAAAGGATGCCCTGCTGAACCTGCTGACAAAACCTCAGCACAAGAAAAAGGGCGGCAAGGCCCACTACAAGGCCAGCGCCGAGTTGACGAGCTATGATGACGTATTCTCAGAGAACACGACCCTCATGGTGCAGATGCTCATTCCCCTTATCCAATCTGCCATCAACGGCAACATTGAATCCCTGTTCGCCATTCTGCGCGTTCTGGGGCAGGAACCGGGCACCCCCGGCCAGTTTGGCGTTGACGAGTTCACCCCGCCTGAGCCGCCCACAGAGGGCGCAGACGGCCCCGGCAAGTCCGCTCCTGCCGATGACCCTAATGCGGTGCGCATCCATCTGATACGCGGCGAGAAGCCCGTCCCCGTGGCTGAGGGCGATGCCCCGGCAGTGGGGCAAGCTGACGCCGATCAGGCAAACGCGGCTACACCCGTTACGACCCCCGCCGATGGGGAGGCGGTGCCCGATGCCTGATGTTTACATCGAAGATGTCATCGCGCCTAACTATGACGAACTGCTGGATGATGTTCTCGATCATCGGCACTCGCAATATCTTCTCAAGGGCGGGCGCGGTTCGCTGAAATCGTCCTTTATCGGCTTTGCCATCCCGCTGATTATGGTTCAGCCGGGAAACGAGGCTTGCAATGCGGTCATATTCCGTAAGACCGCCAACACCCTGCGCGATTCTGTTTACAGTCAGATGGTCTTTGCCCTTGACAAACTGGGCCTTGACAGCGAATTTATCTGTCATGTTTCCCCCATGAGCATTACCCGGAAAAGCACCGGGCAGACGATTCTCTTTCGCGGTCTTGATGACCCGATGAAGCTGAAATCGTTGAAATTCCCCAAAGGGTACTGCGCCATCACATGGTTTGAAGAAGCGGACACGTTCGATGGGATGAAAGAAATCCGAAACGTGTTGCAGTCAACCAACCGTGGCGGCTCTAAATTTTGGAATTTCATGTCGTTCAACCCGCCCATCACCCTGAACAACTTTATGAATCAGGAGGCGCTTGTCCAGCGTCCTGATCGGCTGGTTCATTCCAGCACCTATCTGACCGTGCCGCCCGAATGGCTCGGTCAGATGTTCTTTGATGACGCGGAACTGCTGCGGCAGACCAACCCCCGCGCCTATGAGCATGAGTATCTGGGCATCCCCACGGGCACGGGCGGCGAGGTGTTCAGCAACCTTGAGCTACGCGAAATCACTGATGCCGAGATTGCATCGTTCGATTACATCTATGAGGGCATCGACTGGGGCTGGTACCCTGACCCCAACCATTGGAGCAAGATGTGCTACCGCCCCTCGCAGATGACGCTCTATATTTTCGATGAACTGCGCTGCAATAAAACCCCGAATGAGGTTTTCTGGCAGCGCTTGCAGAAAGAAAAGAACGTAACATCGCAAGACCTCATTATTGCAGATAGTGCGGAGCCGAAATCCATTGCGGACTTGAAAGCCTACGGCGCATCCATCCGCCCAACTGAAAAGGGGCCGGATTCTGTGCGGTACAGCATGAAATGGCTGCAATCGCTGGTAAAAATCGTCGTTGACCCCAACCGATGCCCGGAAACGGCGCGAGAGTTTGCCGAATACGAATACGAGCGCACCAAAGACGACGAATTGACCGGGCAATACCCCGATAAGGATAACCACAGCATTGACAGTGTGCGGTACGCGCTCAATCCAATCTGGAAACGGCGCGGCCTGTGAGGTACAGCCCATGTCTATTTTTTCAAGTATCTATACCATGATAAGGCAGGTGTTAGGCAGAGTGATTCCGTATCAGAATATTCAGCAGGTGGAGAACATCGACACCCCGCTGTCGCAGGAGATGCAGATTGCCCTCGAAGCATGGCACCGGGCCTATCTGGACAAGCCCAATTACAAGGGCAAGCAGGTCAAAACCCTCAACATTCCGGCGTTCATCGCGTCCGAGATTTCCCGGCAGGTCACGCTTGAATTTAAGTGGAGCATCACGGCGGGCAAGGATGACAGCACCGGCGAGGACATCACCAACCCGCGCTCGGAGTTTCTGAGCAAGGAGTTTGAGAAGCTGGCTACACAGCTGCGGAGCAAGACCGAGATCGGCTGCGCGGCGGGCGGTATGACGATAAAGCCGTATGTCCGTGATGGGCATATCTATTTCGACTATACCCCCGATTGGGATTTGTACCCCATTGCTTTCGGCGATGACAGCGACCTGTCCGATGTCGTTTTCCGTGATATGTTCTCGGAGGGCAAGACCTACTATTCCCGCCTCGAACGGCACACCGTCGAGGGCGATAGAATCAAAATCACTCAGCGGGCCTTTAAGTCCAGTTCCCGCGATGCTCTCGGCAAGGAAATCCCCCTGACGGAAGTACCGCAGTGGAAAGACCTAAAGCCCGTGGTCTACGTCAACAACGTAGACGGGCAGCTTTTTGGCTGGTTCCGCGTGGCATCGGCGAACACCGTTGACCCGCTTTCCCCTATGGGCGTGGCTGTGTTCGCTAAGAGCATGGACACCATCAAGGAGGCTGACACACAGTACAGCCGCCTGCTGTGGGAGTTTGAGGGCGGCGAAATGGCTATCGACGTTGACCCGATGGCCTTGCGGCCCATTGACGGCGTTATGCGTAACGGCGCAAAGGCTATGGAAACTCCCAAGCTGAACGAGCGCCTGTTCCGAGCGGTCGATCTGGGCACTGATGAAACATATCATGTTTTCGCCCCGACCCTGCGCGATAGCTCCCTTGTGGCCGGTCTGAACCAAATCCTGATGAAGATTGAAGATCAGTCCGGCCTCGCCCGTGGCACCCTCTCCGATGCCAACACAGAGGCCCGCACGGCCACTGAGCTGACTATCCTGCGCAATCGTACCTATACCACCATTGCCGACAACCAGCAGGCCCTTGAGCGTGCGCTGCGCGAGGTCGTGCGGGCGATGGATAAGTACGCCGACCTGTACAATCTCGCCCCGGCTGGCGAATATGAGGTGTCGTTCGATTGGGATGATTCCGTTATCGCCGATACCGAAACCCAGTTGCAGCAGCGGCTCCTCATGCTCAATAACGGCATGATGAGCAAAATCGAGATGCGTATGTGGTTCTTTGGCGAAACCCGCGCACAGGCCGAAAAAGCCCTGCAGGAAGTCCAGCAGGAAAAGGTCAGCGAAATGCAGGCCGCTATGGCTATCCAGCAGCCCAATCCAGACCAGAGCGATGTCACCGTTCCCCCGGATGATGGCGGTGGTGCCGATCAGGATGGGAACAACCCGGCTACACCGTTCGGGAGTGGCCCCGGCGAGGAGTGATGACTCGTGCTGACCCAAAAAGAGCTTGATGTCGCCATTCGCAAAATGATTGCGAATCTGGATGAAGTCAATCTGTATTTCATCCAGAAAATAGCGGCGCAGATAAAGAAAATCGGTGAGATGAACCCCACCAGCATACACCGTTACACGGTCATGCTGGAAATGGGTGCAGACATCGCCGATATTTCCGGCAAGCTCCAAGCCGCAACCCGGCTGACACAGCAGCAGATGGTCGTTGTGTACAACGCCGCCTTGCAGGACAACTTTACCGACCCGCGATTCAAAGCCGCGCTGGTGGCGCATCCGCTGCCCCGCGAGGAGAATCAGCGGCTCATACAGTATACGCGCAACATCGCCGCGCAGACCTCCGGGGCGCTGCAAAACCTGTCCAACACTACGGCCATATCCGTGCCCTACCAACAGGCCATAGATAAGGCCATTTTGAGCGTGTCCACCGGCATGACCGACTACAAATCGGCTATGCGGCAGACCATCAAAGATATAGGCTGGGCAGGGATGCAGGTGCAGTACGCAAGCGGCTATCACCGCCGCCTTGATACTGCCGCCCGCCAGAACATCATCGACGGGGCTTGCCAAATCGCCCAGCACAGCGCCGACGAAATCGGCAAGGCGCTGGGCTATGATGCGGTGGAGCTGTCCGCACATCTCAACAGCGCCCCCGACCATGAGCCGGTGCAGGGTCATGTTTTCCTGCTGGCCGAATACGCCAAAATGCAGGCGGGCATGGCCTGCGTGGACGTGGACGGTCATCACTTTGCAGGATTCAAGCGCCCTATCAGCGAGTGGAACTGCGGGCACTTTGCCGCACCGTTCAGCACCGAATATTCGGTGCGCAAATACTCCGACCATCAACTGGCGGCATGGATAACGTCAAACCATGCAGGCGTGACTATCGGCAACAAAGAGGGCCTGACCCTCTATCAGTGTTCGCAGATGATGCGAAAAATTGAAACCGATACCCGCCGCTGGAAAGACGTTGCCATTGCCGCGCGGGCCGCTGGCGACGATGACCTGCGCCGTGAGGCACAGCAGCACATCAACACCCTAAGCGCCCGATATAATCTCATTGCCAAGCAATCCGGACTGTCACAGCGCCGTGACCGCATGGCAGTGGATGGCTTTAGTGCCATAAAGGTAAGCGCCTGAAACGGCGCTTTTTCTGTGTTATCACGCCGTTTTGGCTGATAAATAAATACCCGGCATTGCAGGGAAATAAATGCGATGGCGCGACGTGCGCGGAGTGGCCGCGCGATTATAAGCTAAATCAATCGCGGCGAAAGGACAATCTTATGGAATTGCTCAAAAATCTGTTTTCCGAGGGCGAGGCACTGACCTACGACCAGTTGACCGAAAAGATCAGCGCGGCGGGCCTGAAACTCGCCAATATCGCGGACGGTTCCTACGTCAGCCGCGATAAGATGGATTCCAAGGTCAAAGGCTTGCAGGGGCAGATTTCCGACCTGCAGGGGCAGGTCAAGCAGCGTGACACCGACATGGCCGAATTGCAGACCAAGTTGACCGCCGCACAGACCGATGCTGACAAGCTGGCATCCGTTCAGTCCGATCTCGCGGCACTGCGTCAGCAGCGCGAGAATGACGGCAAGGAGTGGGAGCGGAAAATCGCCGCACAGGCGTATGAATTTGCCATCCGCGAAAAGGCGGGCGAGGTCAAGTTCAGCTCCAATGCCGCGAAAAAGCAGTTTATCGCGGATGCCATCGCCAAGCAGTTTAAGCAGGACGAGAACGGCAAGATGCAGGGCTACGACGAGTTTCTGACCCAGTACAAAACCGACGACCCCGGCAGTTTTGTCGTTGATGAGCCGGCCCCGGGCAAGAAGGGCCCGTCTATCACGGTTCCCGCAAAGCCCGACGGCGGTACGCACAAACTGAGTTTGTCCGAGCAGATGGCGGCAGCAAATGCCGATCCCAACTTCGTGCCCGATTTCGACTGATCGAGCTACACCAACCGAACCCCTAAAAAATCAATAGGAGGCAAAACCACATGGCAATCTTTGATTCCAAAAACTTCAATGGTAACGTGTTCAAGCAGTATGTTGACCGCGTTCCCAACCTGAACCGCAACGAGCTGATTAAGTCCCGCGCCATCAAAAAGCGTCAGGACATCGCCGACTCCATGAGCGATCAGGTCGGTGGCAACTACGTCACCATTCCCCTGCGCGGCATCATCAGCGGCGCGGTTCCCCAGAACTATGACGGTTCTACCAACATCACCAGCAACCCCACCAAGACTTTCTCCCACTCCCGCGTTGTCGTGGGCCGCGCGCAGGCATGGACTGAGCGCGACTTCTCCTACGACATCACCGGCGGCGAGGATACTCTCGCTGACGTCGCATCTCAGATCGGTGAATACTGGGAGGAAGTCGATCAGGCCACCATCATCAAGATTCTGACCGGCATCTTCGCTATGAAAGATGCTGAGGGCGTAAAGTTCGTCCGTGAGCACACCTACGATGTCACTGGCAAGACCAACTCCGAGGGCGCTCTGGGCCTGATGGACGGCACATCCCTGAACACCGCTATGCAGCGTGCCTGCGGTGATAACAAGGGCGCTTTCAGCCTCGCTATCATGCACTCTGCCGTTGCAACTGGCCTCGAAAATCTCAAGCTGCTGGCGTACATGAAGTACACCGACAAGGACGGTATCGAGCGTGAGCTGCAGATTGGCACCCTGAATGGCCGCGCCGTTCTGGTTGACGACACCATGCCCGCCGTGGAAACTGTCACCACCATGGAGGTGCAGGGCGTTTACACCATCACTGTCAGCACTGCTGGCGTGAACAGCGACACCATCACCGTGGACGGCCAGACCTATACCTTTGCCACATCCACCTCCACCGCCAACAAGACCCTCAAGACCGGCGATGCCGCTGCTGAGGCTCAGGCTCTGAAAACCGTGCTGTCTGCCCAGTATGAGGGCAAGTTCATCGTCACCGTTTCCGGCGCTGTCGTTACCCTCAAGCAGATTTTCGGCGGCGAGGGCAAGCTGCCTGTCGTGACCGTCAATGGCACTGTCAAGGCCGCTGCCGCTCAGACCACCGCAGGCGTGGCTAAGGTATCTCAGACCCGTTACACCACCTACGTTCTGGGTGATGGCGCTATCGAGTACACCGACTGCGGCGCTAAGGTGCCTTACGAGATGGATCGTGATCCTCATACCAATGGCGGCGAGGACACCCTCTATGGCCGCCAGCGCAAGTGCTTTGCCCCCTACGGCATCAATTTCACCAAGGCCAAGATGAAGAGCCTGTCTCCCACCGATGACGAGCTGGAGAACGGCGAAAACTGGGAACTGGTGAACTCCAACGAGGCCGAGGGCAAGCAGTACATCGCCCGCAAGGCCATCCCCATCGCCCGCATTCTGTCTCTGGCCTGATCTCAGGTCGCTTAGGAGGTTTACACATGGCACACGATATGTACCTCACCTTTGACGAGTACAAGGATTTTGGCGGCACCGTTGATGCCGCTGCGTGGCCTCCGCTGGAATATGCTTGCAGAAAACGCATTGATTGCTTGACGGATTCTCGTGTCCAGAACATGGCCGAGATTCCCGGAGCGGTCAAACTCTGCGTTTTTGCACTGGCGCAAATGGAGAGCGTTGTCGGTGCCGTGGCACAGGTCACATCGCCCACAGTCACATCGTTTAACACGGATGGCTACACGGAGAATCACGGGAATGTGCCGGATGCCGATGCCGCAGCCAAGCAGATGAACGCCATTGCGGCGGATATGCTGTATGGTGAGTTGGACGATTACGGCGTTCCCCTGCTGTATAGAGGAGTGAGGTAAAATGCAACTTTGCAATGACACCATCACCCTGTACAACCGGCGATTCGACCCAGAGGAGGATTGCGACGTTTATGGGCGCACCGTCATCCGGGGCGTTCACTGGTTTAACTCCGATGCGACCACCGTTGACAGCACCGGGTTGAAAGCGGCAAACAAGGTCACAATCCGTATCCCTACGGATGCGGATTTCGGCGGCAAGGTGTATCTGCCCCCTAAGCAGTACGCCACCACCGATGACCCTGCCGCCGCTTTCACGTTGGCTGCTGGCGATCTCGTAGTTCTTGGCGTTGGTGCTGAGGGCTTGCGTCCCTCAACCATTCATGATGTCTACTTCGAGGCCGCAACCATCTTGCAGGTTACAGACAATCGTCGTGCTCCGCAGGCGCGGCATTGGAAAGTCGTAGGTGCTTAATGCAACTGTCAGTAGATTCGCGGTTTGATTTCGATAGCATAAACACTGTTCTTACCAACCATGGCTTTGGAGATCACGGAATTGTCCAAAAAGTCATTGATAACGCGGTAATACGATGGTGCATGGATTACACTCCTGCGGACACATTTATGCTTGCAAAAAGCTCTTACGCCGCATCTGACATTGGCTCTGGCATCATCGTGTACCCCGGCCCCTATGCGCATTATATGTACATGGGCGAAGTTTATGGCCCGAATATTCCCGTTTTTGATGACAACAGTGGAACGCCTACACGATTTTTCTCTCGTCCAGGCGAGAGAAAAACTCCCACTGGCAGAGCAATTCAGTACAAAACTGATAAAAACGCTCTAGCCGGGCCTTTTTGGGCAGAACGAATGAAAGCCGATCACATTGATGACATTGTAAGGGAGGCAAAAAATGCCGCAGGTATCAAATAGCACTGAGGGAATCCGGAAGTGGTTTAGGCAATGCCCGCTGCTGTCTAAAAACAAACGATTTGGTGCTGATTACCTCGGTGAAAACCCTACCGAATACGCCATTTACGCATCACCATCCACTCTGACCTACCATGAGAACATCCTCGGAGATTATGTTCTGGATGATAAGCAGACTCAAAACTATATTTTTGCTACGCGTGAGAATTTTGGGGCTGATGTCAAACAAAACTCCGACAATCTCGCTTTTTATACAGGTTTGATTGCGTGGATGGTAGAGCAGAACAATGCCCGAAACTACCCCTGCATAGAGGAGGGTCGGGTTTGCGCTATCGTTCCCACGCTGACCGCGTATCCATCGCAGATTGGTGTTGATAGCGCAAAATATCAGATTCAGATACAAATCACATATAGGAGAAACTGACTATGAAGATCGAACGCAAATACATGGCGCACTATCTGAATGCCCATTTTGCAAACGACAGTGAGGGCACCGCCGAGTATGTACGCCTTGGCAAAGATTTGGAGGAGTATTCCCCCGAGTTGAGTGCCAATGTCGAGAAAAAGCAAAACATTCTCGGTAACACGTCCGTGACGATCGACAGCTACCAGAAGCAGGGCGAAGTCAGCCCCTACTACGCCGAAAAGGGCGACCCCCTGTTTGAAAAGCTGCAGGCCATCATTGATGGAAACATGGTTCTTGACGACCTCAAAACCGACATTGTGGAGGTCAAGCTCTGGAACGAGGAGGCATCCGGCGCTTTCCCCGCTGTGCGCGAGGAGTGCTACATCGAGGTCTCTAGCTACGGCGGCGACACCACTGGTTACCAGATCCCGTTCAATATTCACTACACTGGCGCGAAGACCACGGGTACATTCAACCCGAGCACGAAGGCCTTCACCGAGGCCTAAGCATAACGGAGGTGTACAATGGAACTGAAAATCGACAGAGGCCTTAAAAGCTACGAGGTCAAAGACATCGATGGCACCCTGCTGGGCACGCTTTATGTCAACCCTGCGGACATTGGTATCGCGGCACGACTGGAGGAGGCCCGCCGCGCCATTCAGCAGCTGGCCGATGGGCTGGCAGCAGACGCGGGCGTAGACCAGATCATCGAGGCGGACAAGCTCATCCGGGAGCAGATCAACTACATCTTCGGTAGCGATGCTTCCTCGGTGTTTTTCAAAGGGGTTTCTGCCCTGGCGCTGCTCCCTGACGGCACCATGGTCTTCGAGAAAGCCCTCCAGGCAGCAGTCCCCATTATTGAGGACGCGGTCGGCAGCGCCGTCAGAGCCAGCCAGAAGCGTGTGCAGAAACACGCTGGTGCCTACACGAACACGGCCAAGGGCCTGGCCCCCGGCCAGAAGGCGTGAGCGCTTGGGAACTGCCCACAACCGTAGATGTAGATGGTCAGAATTTTGCCATCCGATCTGATTTCCGAGCTGTACTTGATGCCCTTGCGGCGTTAGCAGACCCGGAAATGACTCAACAGGAACAGTACGCTGCCTGCCTTGAAATTCTATACCCAAAATGGCAAGCGCTGCCCGACGCAAATGCTGCGTTACGGGCAGCGTTTTTGTTTATCAATGGCGGACAACCCGAAGACTCTACAATTCCACGTCCTCGAATTGTAGATTGGGAACAAGATGCAGCCTTAATCGCACCCGCTGTTGATAAAGTACTGGGGTACAGTTGCCGCCGATGTGAGTATTTGCATTGGTGGGAATTTCTCGGAGCTTTCTACGGTATTGGAGATGGGCTATTTGCTCAAGTCGTAAATATTCGATATAAAAGGGCTCACGGAAAAAAACTTGACAAGAGCGAACAGGAATTTGCCAAAGAGAACGATCGAATCATCAGAATCCACGCTCCTGAAAGCGCGGAGAATAGGGCAGAAAAAGAGCGGTTGCTTGCGTTACTCAATTCATAATCCAATTCTAACAAAGTCAAAGAGAGGAGGTTGATTCAATGGCAGATGGGTCAATCACAATAGATGCCCGCCTGAACAAAAAGGGCGCAGAATCCGACTTAAAAGCGTTACAGGCAAAGGTCAAGAGCACATCAAAGCAGATTGGTGATTTAGATAAGCAGTTAAATTCTGCGCAAACAAAGCGTAGCGCATTAGGCGACAGCTTAAATCAAGCCCGCCAAAACGCTGATGATACTGCCGTTGCTCTTGAAAAGGTGAACGCACAGCTAGAGAATGTCAAAAAATCCCATCTTGCTGATATTAAATCGGAATACCCCGGCCTGAGTGATTCAAAAGTGCAAGATGTTCTTAAATCTCGCATGGAGGGGGAAACCTCTCTCCTGAATCAAAACCAAAAACTCCTCGATGATCTTGAAAAGCAAGATACCAAAGTTGCTGAGATTGAATCAGATTACAATGCACAAGGCGATGCTATTTCCGGCTTGCAAAAGCGTCATGCAGCGCTTACCGCACAGCTAAATCAAGAAAACGATGCCGTAAATCAGCAAAAAAGTCTAATTCAGCATCTTAGCGGCGAAGATGACATGCAGGCCTATTTTAACAAACAAGCCGATGCCATAGAATCATCTTTTGCCAAAATCGAGAATCGGCAAAATAAAGCGTACGGTACTATAGACGAATCGGCTACACAACACGCGGAGCGCATCGTAGCAGATACCAAGAAGGCCGTGAACGCCCAGGATAAGGCCGCCCAGGCCGCGGAGAACAGGGCTGCACGTGAACGCGCAGCTGCTAAGTCGCCTAAAGGAAGTTCCGTGCCCGGTTCATCTAGTTCTGCTGGACTACTTTCCGGCAGAATCACCGGATTAAACAAAGCGCTGTCTGGTACCCTCAACAATGCCCTGCGCACGGTCGGAGGCCTCGGAGCGCGTGTCTTTGATACCCTACAACGTGCCGTAGACGGCTTGCGAGCCAAGCTCACCCAGAGCAGTAAGAACCTCGCTAAATTCCGAAATCGCCTTATGAGCATCGTCTCCGGGGCTTTGGTGTTCAACCTGATCTCCGCAGGACTGCGGAAGACCACCGAATGGATGGGTTCTGCCGCGCTCTCCTCGGCCACGCTGAGAGCCGCGCTCGGCAACCTGCAGGGCGCAGCATCCACCGCAGCCGCACCGTTGCTTCAGGCAATCCTTCCGGCTCTCACGGCCATAGCCAACGCAGCAGCAACCGCCTTTTACTACATCGCCCAGCTTGTGTCTTTCCTGGCCGGCAAGTCCATAGGGGCGAGCCAGGGCGCAGCCAAAGCGATGGGCAAGTATGCCAAGGCGGCAAAGTCGGCAGGCAGCGCAGCGGACGGTGCACTGGCGAAGTTCGATGAACTGGACGTGCTGGATAAAAACAGCGGCGGCGGTGCGGGAGCCATCACCCCGAATTACGACTTTAACACAGACAACCCGTTCCTTGACGAGATTCTGCAGGCTATCAAAGATGGCGATTGGTACGGAGTCGGCCAGCTGATCGGCGAGAAGCTGCGCGATAGCCTGAACGCAATCCCGTGGCCCGACATTCAGGACAAAGCCAGAGCATGGGCGACCAACATCGCCAACTGCATCAACGGCTTTATTGAGGTGCCGGGATTGTGGGAGGCCATCGGTCATACTGTAGCGCAGGGCTTGAACACGGCGCTCATCTTTGCGGATACGCTCATGCAGGGCATTCACTGGGACAGCTTGGGCGCAGGACTCGCGAGAGGGATCACCACTGCGGTGGCAGAGCTCGACTGGCCCCTGCTCGGGCGAGTTTTGACGGACGGAATGCGGGCAGCGATTCTCACGCTTTATAGCTTCGTCCAGACCTACACAGGCTGGGCAGACCTTGGAAATTCTATCGCAGCTTGCATCAATTCGGCCATCGCAAACATTCCATGGATGGAGGCGGGTCTGGGGCTTAGCGGATTCGTTGTCGGCCTTTTGCACACGCTCATCGCAACGGTGCAGGGCACCGATTGGACAGCTCTGGGCCAGAACATCGTCTCGATGGTAAGCGCCATAGACTGGGTCGGGCTTTTTTCCGCGATGGGTACACTCGCGATAGATGTACTGCAAGCTATCAATGGCATCCTTGATCAAGTCGATTGGGGCGCTGTCGGCCAAAAAATCATGGAGTGCATTGAGGCTGTTGATTGGGCTGGCATTTTGTCTCAGCTCGGAGAAATCATAAACAATCTCTGGCCCATGCTAATGACAATCATCGGGGCAAGTCTACTTCCTATTATTGGCGGATTTGTCATCGATTCTGTTTTAGCAGAATTGTCAAAACAGGTCGGGATTATGGGTGTTCAGCTTCTTGGCAAAATTGCGGGTTGGATTGTCGGCACAATGCTACCAACTATTCTCAGCGGCCTGACGGCTTTGATTACGGCCATCGTTTCAGCAATCGGCCTATGGCCCGCAACGATTATAGCGATACTGCTTATTTTAGGCGCTGCCATCATTGCCTGCCTTGTTGCGCATTGGGATGAAATCAAGCAAAAGCTCGGCGAAACTCTGGACAATTTGCAAGAAAAAGTCCATAGCGCCGGTGAAAAAGTCAAGGAAGTCTGGAATGGCTTGTGGCTAACTGTCAAGCTGATCGGCATGCAGCTGTGGGAGGATATTACTCAGGGCTGGAACGATTTCTGGACAAATATCGGCACCGCACTGGACAGCGCAGCAGCCGACATCCAGCAGGGCTGGAACGATGCGTGGACCGCTGTCTCGGACTTTGTGTCTGACATCTGGGAAGGCATCACGGACACAATCGAGACGGCCATCAACGGCATCATCGGTCTGGTTAACAGCATGATCTCGGCCATTGTTGGCGGCGTGAACGGCGTCATTGGCGTCTTGAACGGCTTTGGCTTCGACGTTCCAGAATGGGCGCAGGACAAGCTCGGCGTAGAGCGGGTCGGCTTCAACATCGACCCCATCACCGCGCCGCAAATCCCCTATCTGGCACAGGGCGCAGTCATTCCGGCAAATCATGAATTCCTTGCAGTGCTGGGTGACCAGACCAACGGCACCAACATCGAGGCACCGCTGGCAACCATCCAGCAGGCCCTCGCAGAGGTTATGGAAGCCTACACAGGGCAGCAGGACATCACGATCCGCTTCGCCGGAGACCTTGCCCAACTGGCTCGGGTGCTCAAACCCTATATCGACAAAGAGGAGAACCGGCGCGGAGCCAAGCTGGTCACGGGAGGTGTGTACTGATGTTGATTATTGATGGCGAGAAATTCAAAGTCGATGTCCTCAGCTGCAAGCGCACCGCTGACTTCCTGGACAAGCACGCCAAGCGCACAGAGAACGGCGACCTCAAGCGCGAGCTGATCGGTGTGTATTTCAACTACAAGCTGACGATCGCGCCGGGCATTGACCGTGCGGAGTATTCCCGGTTTTGGGACAAGATCACCGAGCCGGAGGAGTTCCACACGGTCACGGTCCCGGGCACGGACGGAGACTATACCTTTATGGCGTATTTCTCCAACATAGGCGACGAACTACTTTTGCAGCGAGGAAAAGCCAATTACTGGAAAGGGCTGACGATCAACTTCATCGCCAAGACCCCCGCCAGATTTTAAGGAGGGCCAGCCCCGATGAGAACCAATACGCGCGTGGAGTTCGGCCTTTACGATGTCACCGCCAGAGGCGACAGCACCCCGAGCTGCACGACCGCAAAGCCTTTTTGCAATCTGGGTCGTGACCTGCTGCTGGAAAGCGTACCGAGCCAAAACAAATACGGCACACTGGAGAGCGAGCAGTGGCTCATGGATGGCAGCTTTGCCTTCTTCCCGGAGGTTCCCGAGCAGTATTTCTGGGGGCTGTGGAGCGCCACGCAGAGCGACAAGAGCGGCGTGTTTGCCGACCCGCCTGTGCTGGACATCACCTTCACGCAAGACCACAGCAGCAGCGGCCTCACACTGCACTTTTACAGCCCAACAGAAGACTGGGCCAGCCGCGTCAAAATCCAGTGGTTCGGCCAAGACGGAGGACTTATCGCTACGGCGCTCTTTTACCCGAACGCGGTGGATTATTACTGCGCCAAGAAGGTAGAGAATTACCGCCGCATCCGCATTCATTTTCTCGAGACGAACCGGGCCGGGCGGTACCTCAAGCTGGCGGGCATTGACTACGGTGTTTACTTGCATTTCAGCGGTCACGAAATCGTAGAGGCCCATGTTCTGGAGGAGTGTGACCCCATCAGCTCTGAGATCAGTATCAACACGCTGAACGTGTCGCTGTACAACAAAGAGGGCCGCTTTTCCATCTTGAATCCCGAGGGCTACTTTGACGTTCTGCAGCACAAGCAGAAATTCACGATCTGGGAGGATGTAAAGCAGGACGCACGCAGCACAAGCAGCGTGAGTTATTGCATGGGCACATTCTACCTCTCGGACTGGAGCAACAGCGGTGATACGCTGGCGGACTTCTCTGCCGTCGATGCCATAGGCCTGCTGGACGGCTCACCGTTCGATGGGGGCATCTACGACACCACCGCAGCAGAGCTCGCAGAGGCGATCCTGACAGGATACAGCTACACCTTGGACGAGAGTCTGGCCGCAGAGCGAGTGCAGGGATACATCGCCGCAGGGACGCGCAGAGAGGCCCTGCAGCAGCTCGCATTTGCCATAGGCGCTGTGGTCGATTGCAGCCGAGGCGAGCTTATACGCATTGCCCCTGCGCCGTCCAAGGCCAGCGGCATGATTACCTACGACAGAAAGCTGCAGGACGGCAGCAAGGTAACGCTCAATCCGCTGATTACCGCTGTGGCAGTGACCGCCCACCGATACCTGCCGGGAGAATCCACCGAGGAACTGTACAGAGACACCCTTGACCCGGGCACCTACCGGGTGACATTCAACGCCCCGGCAGTCGTGGGCAGCCTGACCGTCACGGGCGCAGAGCTCACCGAGAGCGGCGTCAACCTCTGCACCCTGACAGTCGCAGAAGCGGGCGAGGTCAGCGTCACGGGCCGCAAATACGCCGACAGCACGGTCGTCCTGAAGCGCACAGCGGCGAATCTGCCGCCCAATGTGCAGGACAATGAGCTGACCGTGACAGACGCCACGCTTGTAGACCCAAGCCGCGCAGAGGCCGTGGCCGTGCGGGTGCTGGAGCATTACGCACAGCGATATGAGCAAAACTTCTCCATGGTCGCCGGGGATGAAAAGCTGGCCGACAGGCTCATCATTCAGAGCTTCGGCGGCGAAATGGTGCGAGGGATGCTCACAAAGCTGGAATTTGATCTAACCGGTGGATTTTTGGCAGACGCCAAGGTCATCGGGCGTAGACTTACCAGCAACGCAGCCGCCTATGCGGGTGAAATCCATGCAGGAGAAAGGAACCTGATCTGATGTGGCAGCAGCCAATCTACGACCGCACCAAAGCGGATGTGTCCGCAGGCGCGAATAAGTGCTATATCAACGCGGCACTGCTGAATCGGCTGGAGGGTAACTCCGCTTATCTGGCAGAACTGCTGGGGCCTAAAATCCAGACCAAGACATGGGCCCCGACCGACCTGCTGACGCGCAGCGAGATGGAGCGTATTCTGCAAAACATCCAGACCCTGCGCGATGCCTACTACACCCTGCCGGGAACACCGGCTCTGCCCGAGACGCCCAGCACCCTGTACAGCGACATCAATACGATGGAGCAGGTGCAGTGGTCGATGTACGAGCTCTGGCGCAGGAACGCACAACACAGCTACACCGGCGAAATCTGCGCCGGACAGACGATTGGAGTGATCTGATGTACGAAAGAAAAGTATGGGTCAATCGCCAGAGCGAACATCCAACTCGGCGCAAGCTGACCCCGACTGGCAACGATGGCGAGTACGACGTCTCCCGCTCCGAGGGCATCATCATGGAAGATGGCGATGCCTTCGATGCGGACACGATGAACGACCTTGAGCGTCGCGTGGCGGCGGGATTCACCGAACTGGACCCCACAGGCGCGGGCGGCGGCGAGGTGACCGTGCAGCCCTACACCTGCGAAAAGAGGAACGGTGTATTTGAGCTGGTCGGCAGCGGCGCGGTAGGCCGGTGCAAGATTCCCGCATCCTGGGCGGCAGGCGACAGCTTCACGGTCAACGGCGTAGCGGTTCCGGCCTACTGTGGCGCAGACACAGTGGACGGAGACACCATCGTCAAGGGCAGATGGGTGTTGTTTTTCTACGATGGTACGCAGCTAAATTTTAACGGCGGCGGTGGCCTCAGCACCTCCAAGCTGGCACTTGCCACCGCCGCAGATACAGATGTGCTGACCGGAAAGAAATACTACGCAGGCGGTAAAACCATCAAGGAAGGGAAAATGCCGAACCGGGGCGCAGTGGACACAACCATAAACCCGGGAAGTTCTTACACAGTCCCCGCAGGATACCACAACGGCAAAGGCCGCGTAAAAGCGGCAACATGGACAAAAGACAAATATCTATATCTGGTCATACAGTATCAGGGCGGCTATGGAAACCCTATTCCGGAGTACGCGGCAACAGTGGTTGCACAAGGCATACCGGAGCCCGGCTTTCTGGCGCATTATAGCGGCGGTGGAAATGTCAATGCAGTTAAAAATGTCTGCAATGCCAATATGCTGAATATTGAAGCCTATGCCGGAAACGGCACGGCACAGATAACACCACTAACCTACCTATATGACATTTTCCACAAAACGAATCATGATCCAGGTGTTGTTTATACATTAGGCGCCGGAGTTTATTGTTACCGTATGAGATGAGGACTAAAGCATGGCAGAGAATACAATTATTCATGAAATCAGCCTCGCCGGGTACAAAGCTACTTCCACCGGCGGAATGCTGGACTTGGGCACCTGGGGAAGCTACGGCATTGAAAAGCTGCACCTTACACTGGACGCGGCATGGCAGGATTTGACCATTACGGCGTTTTTCAATGTAAATGGCAAGGTTGTGGCAAAGAGGGTCGTGGGGAAGGACGGCTATGCAGATGTGCCGTGGGAAGCCACAAAGGAAAACACTTTTTCCGGGTGCCTTGCGTTTGAGGGCAGCATAAACGGCCAGCGGCGTATTTCCACAAACCTGAACTACAAGGTCACGAACCACAGCGAGACCACGGACAGCGACCCTGTGCCGACAGATGACCGCTGGAACCAGTTTGTGACCGAGACCAAGGGATACCGGGACGGTGCGTTTGAGGCCGCTGAAAGAGCCAACACGCGCTCAGAGGACGCAGAGACGGCCAGCGAAGATGCGCAGGCTGCGGCAAGGGCTGCGAAAGCCAGTGAGAATGCAGCGGCGGCGAGTGCAAGCAATGCTGCGGCGGATGCTGCCAAGGCCGGGCCGTATGCAGAGGCCGCGCGGGCTGCCCAAGAAGCGGCAGAGTCGGCCCGGGATAAAGCGATTGCCGCGCAGCAGGCGGCGGAAAATGCGGCTGCTGCCGCGGCGGACAGTAAGAGCGCAGCGGATACGCTGGCGGCGGAGGCTGCGCGGGCTGCCCTGGCGGCGGAGAATTCCAAGGCAGCGGCCAACAATGCGGCCAACCTCGCCGGAGAGAATGCCACGGCGGCACAGCAGGCAGCGGCCACGGCCACAGCTGCCGCCAATGATGCAGGCCAGAGCGCCAGCGACGCAGCGGCAAGCAAGGCAGCTGCCGAGACCGCGGCCAAGGCTGCCCAGGACGCCCAGACTGCTACGGCGGCGGCCAAGGCGGAGGCCGTAAAGGCGCAGGAGGCGGCGCAAACGGCGGCCAAGAGTGCGCAAGATGCCCAGGCGGCATCCGAGAATGTCCGGGACGATGCCCAGACCGCCCAGCAGGGCGCGGAGGCTGCCCGGGATGCGGCGGCTAAGAGCGCCGAGGCTGCGGCGAAATCCGAGGCAAACGTCAAGCAGAGCGCGGACACGCTGGCCGAGAGCGTGAAGAACATAACTCCCGATGACAGCAGCATCGGGGACAAGCCGTGGAGCAGCAAGCACATCATTGATATGCTCTGCCCTCCTCTGGAAGAAAGCGGCAACCCTGTTGTGTGCTACCCCGTGGCGGGATATTCGCTGGGGGTAAAGGCCAGCTGGGAGCCGGTGCAGGAAGGCAGCGGAACACCAAGCCCGGAAAACATTCGTCCCATCAAGGGCAGAGACAGTGTGACGGTGGAGCGGTGCGGGGAGAATGTCATTGAGTTTTTAAGCACAGAAGATTCCTCTTCAGACATTAAAATAGCAGTAGACGCAGAAAAAAATATCACGTTAAACGGAACACTTGCTGGAAAAGGCAATATCTCGATTGGAACGTGTCGGCTGCATTGGGTCGCGGGAAAAACCTACACCATGTATGTCAAAAAGGTGGGCGGCAGTGTCTCTTTAGGAAGCGGTGATGGCATTACTTTTGCCTATGCGCTGTTCACGACGGATTATAATCATTTCTTCCGTGGTGATACAAACAGCACAAACCTTGATGTGTATATTGCAAGCGATGCTGCGCTGGTAGAAACCGAGCTTGTTTTTATGCTGCAATGCTGGCGAAAAGGCACAGTATTCAACAACTTCAAATTCCAAATTGAAGTTGTTGAAGGCACCACTACTCCCTCCACCTACGCACCATACAACGGGCAGACCAACACTCTGACCCCGCCTGAAACCGTGTATGGCGGTGAGGTGGACGCGGTGAGCAGTGAGGGGCAGGAGACGCAGAAACTCGTAATTCTGAATGGCACAGAATCATGGAACTCATGGGGAATCAACGCTCACAACCCTGCTATTACAGGATTTTATACATACGACATCAATGATTATGATGCTATAAACTCAAAAGGCATTTGTAGCCATTTAGAGACTCCGAACCAAGATGTGTGGGGTGGGCGGAATGCTGGAATTGGCTTTGCGACAGTCGGATCGTCGCGCTATTTTATGTTCAGTATGATGACTAGCTCGCTACCCGATATATCAGCGGGACATGAAGTTGCTTCGTTGAAAGCCTACCTTGCCGCCCAGAACGACGCTGGCACGCCAGTACAAATTGCTTACAAGCTGGCAGAGCCCGTGCCCTTCACCGCGACAGGCGCACAGCCGTTGTCCGCACTTGCAGGAGTTAATACCGTGCTGACAGACGCCGACAGCGCGACTGTGACGGGACGAGCAGACCCCATTAAGAGGATTACCGATTCGGAAGATGCGGTTGCTTCTATCAACTGAAAGGAGAAATCACCATGGCTATCAAGAGTAAAGCGCGGCACGACTTAACGCTGCGCAGCATCAAGCGGGAGATTGCAGCAGGACGCGATGTTGCATTTTGGCTTGATAAAGCCTACACACATCTGGACAATGGCTTACTGACCGAAGATGACATTGCCGAGGTGGAGACGCTGGCGCAGGCGTATTATGATGCGGTGGACGCTGAAACGGTGCAGGACGGCAACGCAACGAATGAGCAGATTCAAAATCCGCTGTACGAGGAGGAAAATCAATGAGACTCTCAAACGGTGAGGTGTTGCTGGCGTGACGGGGCTGGACAGCAAGACCGGGCAGGTGCCCGATGCACAGCTCCCCGCTTACGTCAGCGGCGTGGAGATGCAGTTTTCCAACGGTACTGTGCAATTCAACATTGCAAAGTCGAAATAAATCATAGGAGGACAATTTTATGCGTTGTGTCAACACCAAACCCGTAGGCACTGACCCCAAGACCGGCAAGCAGTTGGTCGAGGCGATGATTATTGCCGACACGGAACCCGAAACCCTGCCCACCACCGGCGAGGGCATTATCGGCATGAGCGAGAGCGAGGTTTTCGCACCGTTCAGCCTGATTTATGTGCTGGCTGAGGATGCCAAGCACAAAATCTATATTGCCGGTGAAACGGGTCAGTTCATCGGCCAGTAAGGAGGCGGCATCATGCAACTTTCTGATGTAGTGCGCATCGCCCTCATTTTCAGTGAGGACGCTAAACGCTATGCAAAAAAGCTGGCCGGGAGCATCGACCTGAGCGGCAAGGCCGACAAGAAAAAGCCCAGCAAAGCGGGCAACCTTGCGGCTCTGGATGCCAACGGCAACCTCGCGGACAGCGGCAAGGCCGGTGCCAATGTGGTCGTCAAGGCCAAGCCCGGCAAGGCGGGAAACCTCGCCGCGCTGACGGCTGACGGCTCCCTGTCCGATTCCGGGATTGACCCGGCAACCAAAGCCGACCTGCAGGACGGCAAGACCAAGACCGCCCAGATGGCAAAGTCGTTCACGTTCGATAAAACGACTGTGAAATTCAACTACTAAGCGGAGGTGCAACACCTATGGCAAACAAAGTTTTTATCGACAACATCCTTGACCCTGCTACCGGCGATCAGGGATTTTTCCTCGGCATGAACACCGACCAGTGCTACCCCGGCATGGATTTGAGCCTGAAGTTCGCGGAGGAGATCAAGGGCTACACCAGTGTGTGGAAGTGGATTCAGGCCCGCATCAAGGCTGGGAACTTCTACGGCATCCATGTGGGCGACTACATCCCGTTCAACTGCACGAACAGCGCCAAGACCCGCATCGTGGCTGTCGTGGCGGGCATCGACACCTACTACAAGTACGGCGATCAGCAGGTCGGTCATCACATCGACTTTATTTCCAAAGATCTGTGGCCCACCTATATCCAGTACAATCTCGCCAACTTCAACAACGGCCTGATTCCCGTGGAAAAGCTGTCCGGCGATGGCAGCAAGACCGAGTTTGTGCTGACGAAACAGATGGACAGCATCGACAACATCATCGTGGGCAGCGATCAGGTCACGGGTTACACCTATGATGCCTCCACCTTTACCGTCACATTCGACGAGGCCCCCGCGGCTGGCACAAACAACATCACCGTGACCGGCAAGGGCGACAAACACCCGTGGCTGTGTTCTCATCTGTATGCACTCCTGAACTCCCTCAAGATGCAGGTGCCCAACGGCACGGGCAAAGACCCCGCCGTTAAACAGGTGGATTACAGTCAGGGCGGCGTGTACTACTTCCTGCCCGCCGAACTCAAGGCTGTTATTGCCAACAAACGCGCCTTGCTGGGTGAGCGCTACTCGGCCAGCGGTCTGCTGAACAGCGACAATAGCTGGTCGTGGACAAACCTCGGCAATCTGTGGGTGCCTACCGAGATGGAGGTCTGCGGCGCTCCTGTTTGGGGCGGCAACGGATGCCCCAACGGCGGGTTTGTCCAGTACCCCATCTTTGCCCACAACATGAACCGTATCAAGGGTCTCGGTGATGGTGGTGGCCGTTTCAGCTGGTGGGAGCTTACCCCTGCCTCCGGCAACTCCTCCCTCTTCTGCTATGTGACCAACACCGGCTATGCGAGCAGCACCAATGCCTCCACCACGTGGCTGTCCGCGCCCGTCTGCTTCCGAATCTCGTAAATCTCCTACTAATATCCCCGCGCCCCTTGTGGGCGCGGCATCAGGTGAACCATGAGTAACGTATTATCCCGATTTCGCAGCATCTCCGAAATGGAGTTTTATAAAAACGCCACTGAATTGCGCTGTGCTCTTTCCGGCTTTGTGATGCAGGAAAAGTACATTCCCAAAAAGTGGCGACCCATTCTCGCCTATCCTACCGTGAATCTGCTGAACACGATGATGGAACACATCATCGCCGCGAACGGTATCTATCCGTACAGTGGCGGCAAACTTGACCACGAGCTTTTGCACCGCCGCAAGGAATTGCAGGCGCAAGCTGTGGCCGACTGTGAGGCCCTGTTTGACCGCTTGCAATTCATCATGGATGAGTTTCATTTCTCCCGGCTGAACACCGGGCTTGACATGGGCATTGCACCACAAAAGGAACTGCCCGCGCAGTTGGTTTACATTGGCACCCTGTTAGATCGTGAGGAAACGCTGTTGAAAGACTGGCGGCATAATACGAAATTCCCGGACACCGCAAAATTCAAACCGAAAGCATCCCTGCCGAACGGGGATGTCCGGTATCAGACACCACCGCAGACCGCCTACACACCCAAGGCGCCGCCTACGGTGCCCACTGTAAATGATTCAAGCGTGATGGCCGCACAGGCAGCAGGGATAAACTATCATCATTATCCCCGTTGACCGCCATCGGGTCGATAGCTGTATAAAAGAGCCGTAACAACTGGTGGGAGCTTACCCCTAACTCCGGCAACTCCTCCAACTTCTGCAATGTGAACAACAACGGCAATGCGAACAACAACAATGCCTCCAACACGTGGCTGTCCGCGCCCGTCTGATTCCAACGAGAATCCTCGGCCAGTATTAAAGTAGGTTTGCTGGGCTAATCAACAGGCAGACCGAAATCCGAGCCTTATCATCATTGGAAGGAGTTATCGACCCTCCCGCAGTAGCGGGTAAATAGGTATCTTGACGCGATCAGCCGGACGCTTCTTGCATGGCCCGTGACGGCGACAACAGGCTAAACTACCGTGCGCCACACGGCAGATGGCCGAGTACCGGGTTTCATGGCTGGTATCGCAAAGAAGTACACAACAGCGCCCCTACAATAACACTTTGCGAGGTACATTCCGAGATGACATCACAAGAGCGGCACGAGGCCCGCTATCAGCGCCGTAAGGCGGCACGGCAGGCCAAGCACCGCGCACGAATAGCACAGTACGATAATTTTGACCGGGTGGCAGATGTGTCCTCGCTGGTCGATGCCAACTATAACGCCCGCAAAAGCGTTATGTGGAAAGCCAGCGTTGCCCGATACAATGCCCGTTATTTCAAAAATTCAATCAAAATCCACAAAACCCTCATGCGCGGTGGCGACACCCGCAGAGGGTTTTATCATTTTGGGATTGTGGAGCGCGGCAAAAAGCGGGCTATCCACAGTCTGCACTACTCTGAGCGCGTTGTGCGGCGGTCTGCCTGCACAAATGCTCTGGTGCCGATTCTGTCCAGCAACTTGATATACGATAACGGCGCAAGCCTTGAGGGCAAGGGCATCAGCTTTGCAGTCAAACGGTGCGCTGTGCATCTGCATGAGTTTTACCGCGAAACAGGCGGCAATGACGGGTACATCCTGCTCATCGACTACCGCGCCTTTTTCGACAACATCAATCTGGATAATCTCAAGCGCAATGTGATTGACCGCCATATCCTCGATCAGCGGCTCAATGCTCTGGCGAAAAATTTTGTTGACGCGCCGAATCTTGAACGCATCAAATATGGCCAGCCGACAAAAGAAAATGGTCTGTATATCGGCCCGGAGGACAGCCAGATTTTTGCCATCGCCTACCCAAACAGTATCGACCACACCATCAAAGATCAATGGCGGCAGCGGTGGTTCGCCCGCTATATGGACGATTCCTACATCATTAACAAATCGAAAGAACTGCTGATAGAGTTTCGCCGCCTGCTGTTTGGACTGTTCGCTGAAAAGGGCATTATCCCGAACCCCAAAAAGACGCAAATCGTCAAGCTGCGCCGTGGTTTTACCTATTTGAAAACTAAATTCACCCTGTTACCCAACGGCAAGGTTTTACAGCAGCCTTGCCGCGAAAGCGTCATCCGGGAGCGCCGCAAAATCAAGAAGTTTTTCAACTTTCTGCAGGCGGGGCTTATGACGATGGAACAGATTCTCACGTCCTATATGTCGTGGCGCGGATCACTTATCAAAAAGCAGGCCCGCCGATCTGTCCACTGTACGGATTTGCTGTTCTACAGGCTCTACGGCATCATGCCGTGGAAGATAAAATCAAAACGAAAATCGAAAGCGAGGCACATTCAATGGAAAAATCTCTTGAACGCATCAACACCATCAATGCTGAAATCACCGCCCTTAAAAGCCTGCTGACCGATACCGACTATAAGGCGCTGAAACACGCCGACGGCGTTATGAGCGCCGAGGAGTACGAGCCTATCCGCCTGCAGCGCGAGGAATGGCGCGACAAGATCAACGCGCTGGAAACGGAGCTGGCCGCAGCTACACAAGAGTTTGATGCGGAGATGGCCAAGGTAGCCGCTACGCAGGTAAAGGAGGGCTGAGGATATGAGACTCTCAAACGGTGAGGTGTTGCTGGCGTGGCCTCTGGCCCAGCACATCGTCACACAAGGATGGTTTTACAACGACGGCAGTATGCACCGGGCCATCGACCTGCGCACCCAGATCGGCAATACCAGCACGCAGCCGGTCTACGCTGCCGAGGACGGCACCGTAGATCAGGTGCAGGACTGGGACGGCCATACCAAAACCGGGATGCAGAGCTACGGCAACATGGTTAGACTCAAGCACGCGCCCTACGAGGGAAAGCCCCTGCAGACCCGGTACGCGCACCTGAGCAGATATTGCGTTAAGCTGGGTCAGCAGGTCAAAGAGGGCGACCTCATCGGCTATAGCGGCACGACCGGAAATGTGTTCGGAGCACATCTGCACTTTGAAGTGATTCTGAACGGCATGCGCACAAACCCGCTGGTGTGGCTGGACAGCGATTTTACCACGGCTAACGGGCGGGTGTTTACTTACCGCGCCGGGGAACACGCAGTAGAAAAACCCGCAGACGCTACACAACCCAGCGGCGAAGAAGTGCTGATTGATGTGTCCCACCATCAGGGCGCCATCGACTGGGCAAAGGTTCCCTACCGCGCCATTGTCCGCATCGGCTATCGCGGCTACGGCACTGGAAAGCTGATGAAGGACGAGCAGTACGATGCCAACCTTGCCGGGGCGAAAGCGAACGCAAAGCTGTTCGGCTTTTACTTCTTCTCGCAGGCCATCACGGTGGATGAGGCCCGCGAGGAAGCCGACTTCTGCGCAAGCCTTGCCCCGACCGGCTACCCGCTGTTTTTCGATGCCGAGTGGAGTCATGCCACGCACGATGGCCGCGCCGACAGCCTGACGAAAGACCAGCGCACGTCCATCGCTATGGCATTTTGCGAAAAGGCCAAGACGCACGGATTCACGGCGGGCATCTACACCTTCACGGCCTTCGCAGGCACGAACATCGACTACACCTACCTGTGTGAAGATTACATCGGCTGGCTGGCCGACACGCGCACGAATTACGACAAAACGCTGCCACGCTACATCCACCAATACGGGCAGGGCGGCGTGGCAGGCATCACTGGCGTGGTTGATTTGAACCATCTGGTCAAAGCCCTGCCCGCAGCGGACAAGCCCGCAAACAAGCTGCAGGTCATCACGGTAGGGCCGGTGAGCCAGGGAGATGCTGACGCAATTTATATGCTGTGCAAGGAACGCGGCCTGACGGACGCTGGGCTGTACAAGAGCTCGTGGGCATAACAAGGGGGTAAATCCATGAAAAAACTGTTTATTTCTCAGCCGATGCGCGGCAGGGCTGACGAGGAAATCCTCAAAGAGCGCAAGGTGCTGATTGCCGATGTGTACATGAAAACCCATGAGGAAATCGAGGTCATCAAATCCTTTTTCGAGGGCGCCCCGGCTGACGCAACGCCGCTGTGGTATCTGGGCGAAAGCCTCAAGCTGCTGGGCACCGCTGATTTTGTGGTGTTCGCCCCCGGCTGGCAGGATTATCGCGGATGCCGCATTGAACACGATGCCGCCGTAGCCTACGGCATCCCCATCGTGGAGGTGTAAATCCGATGCAGTCGTGGAACATCGTCATCACTTCCCCGTGGCAGGTCGTGACAGCCATTGTCGCCGTAGCTACGGCATTTACAGCCATTGATAAGGCATGGGATACCCTGCTGGCGAAATGGAAAAAGCACAAAGCCCCCGAAGAAGCCCAGAACGCAGAAATCAGCGCCCTTAAAACTCAGATTCAGCAGATTACTCCCCGGCTGGATGCCGTGGAGGGGCAGTTGACCGCGATGGGCAAGACAGTTAATGACCTACACACGGGGAATCTGGCGGTGCTGCATGATCGGATCTATCAGATGTGCCGCCTGTGCATCAAACGCGGGTACATCACCGAGGATGATCTGAACAATCTGAAATACTTATACGACAGCTACCACAGTCAGGGTGGCAACGGAACGGGCACGGAACTCTATAAACGGGCCAAGGCGCTGCCCATCCGCATCGAAACCGAGTAAGGAGGATAAATCAAAATGAGCAATGCCGAGTTTATCAAGCGGGCCACTGCTGCCGTCGTGGACTACTTCAACCGCCATGTTGATGTCACCGACAACTTCGAGCTGATCGCCGAGGATACGTTCGTTGTGTGGTCGTGCAAGACCCTGCAAAACCACAAGGCGCTGATTTCTACCACCGTCCCCGATGGGATGTACTACGAGATCACCTACAACGGCGACAAGGGCGAAATGTACCTTGATGCCTACAAAAAGATGCACAATGAGTGCATCAAAATTGAGGAGGGCTAAGTCATGGACAACAAAAAAATTACCTCTACCAAGGATACCACCACCAACACCTCCCCGGTGCATGATTTTTGGAAAAACCTTGCAGCGTTGCTCAAGGTGAAAACCATCATCACGCTGGTTATCATCGCGGTGCTGGCTGTGCTGTCCATCAATGGGAGCATCGAGCCGGATAAGTTTCTCACTATCGCCACGATGGTAGTGGCGTTCTATTTTGGTACCCAGAGCGAGAAAAAGCCCTGAGTGCTGACCGACATACCAACTGACACTTGCGCGGGCATCCTATTTGCGGGATGTCCGCTTTTTTCGTTGTATTGCAAAATATGCCGCATGACACTTTTGCTGACACTTTCCAGGGCAAGTGTCAGTCTGTCAGATTTTCGACTGACACGCGCTGACGTAGTTTTGCTGTGTGTCAGTGGGTTTGTCATGTGGATTTTTAGCGATATATCATCTCATTATTTCTATATATGACACTTCTGACACTTAAAATATAAAAAGATAATATAGGGCATTGTATAGGCGCTAAAACTCCATAACGCCCATGTTTGCAGGTGCGCATACGCGCGTGCGCGAGAGTGTCACAGGATAGCAAAAAGCCCATCGGTAGATTTTACGGTCTGCCGATGGGCTTTTTTCATTCGGGGTGTTTTTCAATTTTTTCCTCTACCGCGTCCATGATATAGCGGTTCAGGGATGTGCCCGCCGCCGCTGCGGCATCCCGCCAGCGCTCTTTTGTGCCTTTGGGGGTTCTGATTTGGATGCTGTCAGTCTTTTCACCGAGATACTTCATGGATGCGTTTTTCTGTGCATCTGTGTATTTTGCGCCCATTTTGGGGTACACCTCCTATCTAAAATATAATACCACATATAGGTATATGCTTGCTATATACATTTTGCACAACGCCGCTCTCTAAATTTGCCCGAATCTTTGTTAGGTCTGCATATTGCGTATATAGCAAGCATATACTATAATAGAACCATCGAAAGAAACAAGGCAACGCACAGGAGGACATCAAAATGAAAGCGACCCGCACACACTCCGGCACCTACCGCGTGGAACTCACCTATACCGAGGCCGAAATCCTCTACGGATACGGCACCAAGTATATGTATCTGGGCACGGCCCTCAAGATGCCCAACGCCAAAGCTGGCATCGTGATTTGGGTCGATAACAAGTTTGAGATCATCCACGACCTGAACGCTGCCGAGCCTGAGTGCCCGTATGAAGATTGAGGAGGTAAGTCATGAAAATAACCTGCATTGACGATGCAAGGTCTTATGAGCGTGTTCTTTACGCTCTCCGATCTTTGCCGCAAGGCAAAGCCGTCCGTAGTTATGTGGACGATGTCAAGCGGGATTTGCGAGCATTCTACCATCGCCCAGAGGGCCGTGTCAAAATCATCACGGCTGACTATGATAGTGGATGGCAGCTTTTCACTTTGGCAGCTAAGACAAAAGAGGATGCCGATGCCGAATTTAACGCTCTTTATTATCGTGTTTGCACCCCATCGCAGTATGACTGCACGGGTCAAATGTTCACCGTTTCCTACAAATTGTTCAAGCGCAACGGGCGCTGGATGGCATATCATCACTTCGCTATGGATGTTTAAGGAGGAAAACACCATGATTAACAACGAAACCATTATTTACGAGCTGTGCAACAAATATCAGTGGTTCACCTGCGGCAGTGTCCGCCAGTACGAAAAAGCACTGACAATGGCAAAGGGTGGTGTTCCCATCACGGAGCTGGCCCGCGTCATCTGGATTTGCAGTGATGAGGTTCCCTATTTCGACATCCTGACCGCAATCAGCACATCCGGTTATACCGAGAACAAAAATAAGGAGGAGCAGGTCGATGAATAACACGAACACTGTAATTGATGAGGATGACAGCGGAAAGGTGCGTTATAAGGATTTACGCTGTGGTGATATGTTTGAATATGGTAAGAATAGCGACTTTTACATGAAAACGTCCGAGGGTCGTCTCCATCTTGCGACTGGAATTGTTGAACACATGGATGATTGCATTTTAGTGTTACCTAAAAATGCTTTACTGATAAGAAAAAACTAACACAGTTTATAAGGAGGTTTTTCCCATGAAATACTACCCCATCGACGAAAGCGCGGCCCGCCGCGCCAAACAGGCAAACAGCCTCAGCGATTATGCTGAGGGATCAGCGACCAGCGAATACCGCCGAGAGATTGATCGAGCGGCTACACTGGCGGAGGAGTGCAAGAAAGGCAAGACCGAGGCCCAGCAGGAGAAGATTGATTACCTGCTTGACCGCTATGCCCGCCGCTTGGCTGACAACATGAACGCATCAAACCGCAACCGGGCATCTTGCCCATCTGTCATGGTCGCCGGATGGTCTAATTTTCCTGTCCGTAAGAAACAGCAGCAACTCTCCCGTGACGACACTCTCATGCGGGAATGGAGGGATATTCAAGGCATCCTTGACCAGATTCGGGCTGTGGGTCACGGCGGCATCAGCGGCATGGATGCTGATGCGCGGGAGCGCGTACAGGCAAAGCTCACCGAGCGCGAGGTCATGCAGGAAAAGATGAAATCTGTAAATGCGTACTGGCGTAAGCATGGGGCGCTCGTAGGCTGTCCGGGACTTTCGGATAAGGAAGTTGCCCGCCTCACGGCATCGATCTCTCAGAGCGCGTCTACGGGGCGTTCTGAGCCGCCATATCCGCGATGGGCACTGGATAACAACGGCGCCGAAATCCGCCGCCTGCGCTCCCGCCTCGCCGTGCTGGACGCGCAGCAGGCGCAGGGCGATTCTGAGCAGACTTTTACGGGCGGTGTTCTGCGCATTACCCCGGAGCGGGTGCAGTTGGTTTTTGATGATAAGCCCGTCGCCGAGATACGCGATATTGTCAAGCAGTGGGGTTTCCGCTGGGCACCGTCTCAGGGCGCGTGGCAGCGGCAGAACACCGCCAACGGCAGATATGCGGCAAAGCAGGCCATCAAGGCCATTGAGGAGGTCGCACAGTGAAAACCGGGAAAGCTATCAAGTGTTGTCCGCTTTGCGGTGGTCGCATTGTTGTCAGTGTCCTATATCAGTGTTCGCTTGACTATGTAATGCGGCGAGACGGGACAATCGGCAATCGGTGTAAGCGCGGCAAGAGTGTCCCTATGGATGCAAGTATTGCCGCCAGTGAGAACTACCGAGCCTGCGATGCCCGGTGGGAAGTCGATGACTTTTTTGTTGACAGTGATAGGCGCTTTTGGGACTATAAATATAGCAAGGAGGATGGCTGATGCCCTATTACGGCATTGAATACCATGGCAAGGCCACCGTATGGGCCGAGAATGAGCAGGCGGCAAAGGATGCGTACACCGATGACCCGTCCTGCGCTGGCCCAGATGAAGAATTTTATATCGATCATGTAGAAATGGTCGATGATGACGAGGAGGACAACTGAAATGGTTAAATACAGCAAAGGCGACGTACTAAATTGCAAGGCTACACTTGTAGCGCATCAAGTAAATGCGTTCGGAGTGATGGGCGGTGGTATTGCGGCGGCAATCTGGCCGTTGCTGACCCCGGAATCTCAGAATGCCTATGTGGAGAAATGCCGCCACAACGCAAAGCTCCCCGTAACGGAGTGGATGGGTAGCATCCAGATTTTGGACACAAAGCGCGAGGATCTGAAAATCTGTAATCTGTTTACACAGTTCCCCGCCCCAGTTGATGGGTCGTTTGATTTGACCGCCTACAACTATCTGCGGCAGGCGCTCGACCTGCTGAGGGTCTATGCCGTATTCAATGATTATGACATCGTGGGTGTCCCGGCCCGCATCGGATGTGGCATTGCTGGCGGTGACTGGGACAAGGTTCAGCGTATCATTCACGATGTCTACGATGATTCCGGCATTACGATGCTGATCGTGGATAATCAATAATTCTCTTTGCATCGCGCCTGCAGGGCATCCTGTGGGCGTTTTCTTGCGTGTATATGCTTGCTATATACATTTTGCACAACATCGCTTGTCATTTTCTCCCGAATCTTTAGCAGCTTTGCCTATTGTATATAGCAAGCATATACTATATAATAAAATCATCGAATGAAACGGCGGTTGCAACCCGCCAATCAGATGAAAGGAACGATACATTATGACAGTCTTTCAAGAATTGACAAAAGGAATGAAGCTCAGCGAACCCTCGGAAGATATAAAAAAGAACATGGTAAAAGTCTTTGAAAAGAATTTCGGATGCCCGCCGTGGAACGACAGGTACGATGATGGGTGCAGGGAGTTCACCGGCTGCGAAAGCTGCTGGTTTGGGTACATAAACAGCGAAGCAGAATAAAGACCGCAAAAGCGAGAGCCGGACGCGATCCGGGGAAAAGGAGCCGAAAATGAAGATTGCAACACTTGAAAAGATTCACGAACTGCTGAAAGCGGAAGCTGAAACACCTCACTTCAAAAGGGGGTGTCCACCGGGAACAGTCGCCCGGCGCTGACGATGGCGGGCTAGAAAGGAAATCTAAAAGATGATGTATGATTGGATGTTCACACCTGACGATGCAGATATTGCGGCAAGCAACGGATATGATCTCGGCGTTAGAGGTGGCGAGACCTTCAAAACAGAGAGCCGAGCAATCTGGCACGGCAAGCGCTGGATGAAGGAATGCGGCAGAACCGGAACGATTACTGCGATTCCTGCAATCGACCCTGAGCCATATCACATTATAGAATGGTGAAAAAATCGGAGCATTGAAAGAGGTGATTTCCAAATGACCTACTGCGCAATTCGTCCGGGACCGTATGATGCAGGGGCGCATATCACATCGTCTAACAACCTGCGTACCCTAATGCGGGCTACAACGCGGGCTGTGGGGCAAAGCGGCGAGGCGATGATATATAAGACGGAGGATTTGAGTGTCGTTTATGTGTCCCCGTCCGGCGCACAAGTCTACCGCCCAAAGAACGGAGTATTCCCTGTCGCTATCAAACACGCGCATCTGGGCTGGATAGATGTCAAAGTAGAGAAATAAGAAAAGCGCTCAAACTGTATGGCTTGAGCGCTTTTCTTATTCTTTACTTTTTGCAGAGGGCCACAAGCTGTCCATTGTGCAGCCCAGAGCGTCCGCGATCCTACGGAGAGTGTCAGCGCGGGGTATTTTTCTGCCGCTTTCAATATCTTGAAGCGTTGAGGGGGAGCACCCGGCGAGTTCTGAAAAGACGCGGACGGAGTAGCCCGCACGCTCACGGGCGGCCTTTATTTCGGATTTTCCCATGCGGCGCACCTCTTTTAAATCTCAACGTCGAGGGAGACGCAGAACTCTTTGCCCAGCGGCAGCCCGGCCTTTGCAAAGCTGGTGGATGCACTGCGCGGCAAAATGGAAATTTCAAGCAGCCGGATCGTTTCGTCGGACTGGATCAAATCGCCGTTTTCGTCCAGCTCATCGTCGCGGGAATAGTCGACGAAATATTCCCAGCGCGCCGCCGCGTCGTCCTGTCCGGTGATCCACTGGCGGCCAGGCTCTGCACCGCTGCTGCTGATGGCCTCTCTGATTTCATCCGCAACGGCTGCGCCGTCAACGTAAACGCCCGTTGCCTGGTAGATCGCGTCTCTGATTTCATCCATGATCCTGTTCTCCTTTTTCGTGTGGCTTGTTTGCCTTTCGGCGATTATATTGTACCGCTTTAGCGGTACACTTTCAATAGGCAAGCTGCACAAACTTTGCCATGCATTTTTGTACCGCTTTAGCGGTACAGCCTATTGTCCTTGCTGGTATGACTAAAGGTGGAAAAATAAGAAAAGCCGGAGGCATTACGCCTCCGGCATTTTTACTGAAAAAACAAACACCGAACAGCTAACAACTATCGTTATCAGCGGTTCGGATGTCTGTACAATGGCAGGGGTAGAAGGATTCGAACCCTCGGCACGCGGTTTTGGAGACCGCTGCTC